>Ga0065711_1035394_pt1 | contig 22383 bp, 19 predicted proteins | sample Hoacrofraction12_FD_59098 | JGI IMG/M metagenome (GOLD analysis project Ga0065711, IMG submission 59098) | Hoatzin crop microbial communities from Cojedes, Venezuela - Epithelial fraction 12 v2 (version 2) | ecosystem: Host-associated > Birds > Digestive system > Esophagus > Crop | place... | reverse complement strand
ATTTTGACACATTATATGGGGGTGGATAAACCCCCGTATATTCCTCACCGGTGTCTGCATAGTAGTAATGTGGATAAACCTTCGCTTGCACTGAAGCAATAACAGGTCTTACCAATTCTTTATTTTCACGATAAATTGCTTTATAGTCGGATGCTCGCATAAATCCGTTATGAACTCGTGTTTGGTAAGTAGCATCAATATTTTTATTTAGGTATCTCTCTCCAACCTTTAAATAAGGGGAATTTATAAAAACATTACCAGCGCCAACACCTGCAATCGTTCCAGAAGTATCGCCCATCCCCCAATCTATTTGAGACCACATAGTATCTTTAATAAGAGTTACAACCTTGCGGTCATATTCTAATTCTATTCGGCATTTCTTATTTTTAACTGGATAATTTTTCTTAATCTCTTGATTAAGGTCATTTATGCCGTCATTATAATATAATATGAGCGTTTTGTCTTTACTATCCTCTTGTAATACTTCACCACTCTCAAACTCAATAGATAGTGTATAATTACCTTTTTTTGTTTCTTTGTAAATTGACTTAATTTCGGTATTCTCTACTAACTCTAATTCACTTCTTAAATTAAGGGTCTCAAAAGTATTACCAAACCTTGTAACATTATATTTAGGTTTAAGGTCTGCTTTATATTTTTTGTAATTTCCTTTTGCATCTACAATATAATCGTTATTTGCGTCTGTTTCAAAGAGAGTTCCCGTATTGTGTAAGTAATCATCGCCTTCACCATCTTTACAAACAATTACAAATCTTTTTACATCATACACTTCTTTACTATCGTAATAATCGTTGAAAACTAACTCATAAGTGCGAATGTAAGTATAAATCCATCCTACTGGGTGTGCCAAAGGTTTTACATAATTTTCAAAAATTTCTGGGAGCATTTCGCCTTCTACGATATACTCAAAGACATTCTCCCCTTCATAAATCTTGAAATAATCGCCCGCTTCTAACAATCCATTTTGCAAATCTAATTTATTAACTAAATGATAGATATATTCAATGTCATCAAATTTGCCCTTCCCTTGATTAAAGGTTGCCCATGTTTGTAGTTTGTCTTTACTCATTAAATCAAGGGTTTTGACATCTATTGTTAAGTCATTTAGTTTAATACCCCACTTTTCGTGTGCTTTTTTGATTTGCTCTAATAAGATGTGATTTTTATTGTTATCTGTAATTACACGATAGAATGCATTTGCATATACTTGAATAATATCTTGAAATAAGACCTCATTTTTGTCGCTAAATAGATTTCTAATATCTAACATAACATTACTATGGTCTAATACATAATTAGCGAAAACATCCACAACATCGTTAATAACTTGAATATCTTTAAAATTATTCGGTATCAAGTTTTGTAGTAAAATCTTATATGGTTTCAAGTATAATTCCTATTTTGTAATTACTTAATTTAGTTTATTTATCAATTTGAATTGGGGGTGGATTTGGAAGGTCACCAAGACCTTATAAAGTTAAAGTCTTGGCAAACTCATCCATATCAGGTTTTACTGATATATTGAATTTTCTTGAAATATCTCGTAAGTTATTATAATCTAAATTATCAAAAGTAATTGTCCTTAATCTTAATACAGAGTTCCTTACTAACTTAAAGTTTTCTGAAGGATAACTTAATACCAATTCTCTTGAGGTGTGCTCGTCATTGATAAAATTATTTAAGAACTTAACACGAATATAAGGTATTCTTGCATTAAAGATTGTATAAACACCAACAATTTCTCCGTCATTATTTAGGTCTCTAATAGGGAATTTGATATAAGACATTTTAGGGAGGTTTATATTCTCAAATTCTTGTTTATCAGTAGCGAATGGCAAAGCGTTAAATTGGGCGTATTGTCCTAAATAGAAATCAGGAGCAATTACATTTTTGCGGTATTCTTTAACCATCTGCTCATCTGATATTTGTTCGTCCTCGTCATTTAACACAACCTTTTCAGATTGCCTTAATTCTGATAAATCCTCTACACTTTCAAGATTTAAAGTTTTATCATCTGATACTTGCCAATCCAAAGTAAAGACTTTTGGAAGGTTATCAAAATTCAAAGAATAATCAGAGTTATAAATGCTCTCTGGTGGTAAATCAAGGTAAATGTATATACCGCCATTTCCTTCTTGTGTGTAAGTATCAAAATCTGGGTCTGTTACAAATATTGTAACATCTGCGGTTTGAGTATCCGGAAATCCATCGCCATTTATATCATATTCAAATGAGATAACCAATTTTTCTTGTGATGGTTTTATAGGATTATAGTATTTTACATTATATCCATCTATCTCTAAATTATCTGAATGTGATAAAACCTTAAAAGTTCCTTTATCTGTAAAATCGTAAATCAGATTTCGTAAATCATAGATATTATTCATACCTGTATAAAACTGAATTTTCGGATTTGACTTTAAGGTTGGAAGTCTTGTGTAAGTTGTTACAGGTGTATAATCTGTGATATTATCAACAATTACATTATCATAATTTATTTTATCGTTCTCAACTATTGTTAATCTTGATTGAGATTTAATTAAGTCATTATAAATGTTAATACTTTGTTTATCTGACTTATAAGAAGCACTATATACATCCAAATTCTTATGAGATAAAGTCAATTCAAAAGTATTATTATTCTTAATCTTACTTGAAATTGTAGTTGTAATTGTTTCACCAAAATATGTAACTGAAATAACATCACCAACCTTCGCTTTGTCAGCTACAAAGATTTTGATATTTAGTGATTTATCATCCATTACATAATAATTATAAAAGAATTTATCTGTTGGATTATCAAATACTGAATCCTGAGTATCTATCTTTGATTTTAAGTCGTTATAGATAAAGTCCATATCCTTTTCTGTATATTTGGCTGATTTGATTTGTAACTCAATTTTATTATCTTTATCAATAGATTTTGAAGTGTAAGTGATTTTGTATTTGTCTGTATCAATAATTCCAGCATATTCCCATACAAAATAATCTGTTAATAAACAATATCCATTCTCAATATCGGTTTGTGTTACCTTATGAGATTTCAAAGGCATTGACGCTCCGGTGCTTCCGTAAAGTCCGTATAAGTCAAAGGTATCGGAAGGTCTTACAAATCTTGGTAATGGAATTTTAAAAGTTGTCGCATCCCTACCAATAATACAACCTGCAAACATCTCCTTATTCTTTAAATCGTATAAGTTAATATCGGTTGCGGTTTCTGTTGTTAAACCATCTGCTGAAGTATAAACGACAGATAAATTATCATTTACATTATAGTTATCTTTATATTGTAACATAACATAGGATTGTTGTATATCGTCATCTGTTAAAGTATATTTAGACGAATTAACACTATCGTTATTATCGTTAATAAAGTGTTTGTTAAAGTTTAAGGTTATCTCATCTCCGGTTTCTGATAAAGTAGATAAATGTATAATCACCTTTAAAGTTGAGTTATCCTCATCATAAAAGGTTGTATAAAATACATTACTAATTCTGAAATCCTTTATCTCCTCAAATCTCATTGTCTTTGAATTTTCGTCAAGATAGATTGAAAAATAAGGAGTTACTTCCACACCATTTGAAAATCCCAACTCTTTATCAATCATTCGGATTAAGTTAGATTTAACAAACTCTCCCTTAAAATCTGAAACCGAACTCATATATTCTTTAATAACATTATTAACAATTTTTTGAGTTTCTGATTTGCTTACATTTAATGGGTATCTTTTAATATCTACTTTAAAATCAACATTTATATATATTGGGTTTCTTAAATTATTCTTTAAAGCAGGTAAGTTGTATTTGTCTATTAAATCAAATATACCGCTATTAACAACCACCCCATTTGTTACTTGGGTTGAAGTTATCTCCTCATTACCTAAGTAAAGAGTATTTTTGTTATTATAATATTTGTCAAAAAAGTAATCGTTATTACCGGCTGTTGTTTCATTATAGATATATTTTGAGTTGTCGTCCTCATCGTAATTTCTGATATACTCGGTTGCTTCGGTAGCATCTCGTTTTGGTCTTACTGAAAAATATAACTCACCTTTTTGAATTGGGAATTCATCCTCACCTCCCCAACATTGTGCTTCTTTTGTGCTTCCGTGTGTTTTCATAACTGCGATATAATCGTGAATTGTAACACATCGTTCTTGCGAGTTATAGAGTAATGGGGCGTTCTCTTGAATTTCAGTAATGCTCTCCTCGTCTTGCCCTTCTGATACAACAATATTTGTATTTAGTAATGGGTCAATTTTACAGAAACCGCTAATAGCTGTTGATACACCGAAGGTATTAACGATTGTAAAATTCGCTTCTGCGCCAGAACTCCTTAATACATTAACATTGATTTCGCTTCCCTCTGGTAACTCTTTTCCAAATAGTCCATATTTAAAGTAAATTCGGCAATAATTGGTATCTAAATCATCTCGTCTGATATACTGATTTTGATTATTATCGTTAATATCTATAAGATTTAAAGGGCGTTTTGAAAAATATTCGGTATCGTGCTTGTTTCCTTCGTCATCGTAATAAGTTACAAAGACTTCCAATCCGTCATTCTCAACATCTATAAAAGGAATATCTATATAATTATAATCTGAATGATAAACATAATTCAAATAATCATAATCTTGATATTGGTAAAACGCACCCTCTTTAACTTCAATATCAATGGTTTGTCCAACCTCCGAACAATACACATCTATATTATCTCCGAAGTAATTATAATTATATCCGTTAATTTGAAATATAGTATATTTTGGAATTGTAAAGACACCAAGATGTGTTAATGTTAAAGTTAGTTTAAGGATTTGTGATTTTTTGTAATGAGGTTCATAAGATAGCATTCTAGCGTCTTCCACCGCATTTACTCTTTTTCTTGCTAAATGTAAAATATTTTCATTGATATTAACAGCGGTGTTAAAATTCATACCGCTAATTGAATAAGCAAGGATTGAGCATAATGTGGAGAGGTTGCTTCCGTCATAAGGTGCGTCATAACCTAAACTTATAAATTCCTTAACTAAATCCGAATATACCTCATCATAACTAAATGGGAGGGTTTGTTTAATAACATCTGCCATTTTAATCCTTAATAAACTTTGGCATCATGATAAACTTTATTATCTTTATCAAATCTTTTTGTAAAATTAGTATTTGCTGTTGTATCCATCATTGCGTTTTCTGATAATATATAATTTGTAACATTACTATGTGAATTTATAAATTTCCATTTCATTGAATAATCTGTTCCTAATGTATGAGTTATTTGATGATTTCTCCATCCACATTGTAATACCAAGTTATCAGCGTTCAGTAGAAAATAAGAATAATTATCATAAATATTAATTCCACCAAAATTCTGTATTCCTGAAAACCCATCAAATAAATGATATGATACTTTATCCGGATTTGCTTTTAGATGAAAAAATATATTAAAATTGTTACTTTCTATATTTACATTTCTATAATAATTAACTCCACTTAATCTATAATAACCATTCCAAATTGTTGATTTTGATGTATTTTTAGAAGATATATCGGAAGTGTAATAACCACCTCTTATTGTTAAAGTGGAATCCGTAGATGTTGTGTTACCTACCAAACAATACGCCCACGCGCCGCCGTAATCAACTCTAGTTCCTGCTCTAATCTTATGGTCAACCCACATATTTTCTAATATCCATCTACCACCTGATAAAGAACCCGCAGTTTTATCAATAGTAGAAATTCTCGGTAATTTTTTATAAAACTTATTCTCTTTATCTGATTGTGAATAATCAAGGAATTTACATTCACTTGAATTTACATAATAATACAATTTATTGTTACCATTGTAAATCTTTCTGAAATCTCTCTCAAACCACTCCGAATAATTTGCGTTCGCTTCTAATGCTCGGTCATTATAACTAACCCACATCTCCGCCCATTTCTCAGCTACTTCTTCTGGTGTGCCTTTTTTCATTAACCTTGATTTTTGATAACCCTTTTCTAAATCACGATCGATCGTGTTTGTATAAACAGATAAAATCTCCTCAATCTCTGCATCTGTGAATTTATCAGCGATTTTGTTTTTTCCGTCTGCGTCATATATAGCGGTTGCGTTTTCTAAATTGCTTCTTAATAATTTTAAATAACTTTCGTTATCTGTATATCTTAATTTTCCATAATCATAATACCATGGCGAAATAAAGATTGAACCTGAAGTTCGTGTAAAGTTTCTTAAATAAATGATGTTTCCTCGATTACTATCAACATCCGCGTAATCCCATTCATCCGGATTATCTTTATATTTTTCCAATTGTGCGTCATAATTGGACTCCTTAACATCATAAGGAAGGTCTGGATTGTATTTAACTCTAATTGATGGTGAAATGGTATCCATATTATAATTTGAGCATATAAAGTCAATACACGCTTGAATAGTATGGAACGGATTTAAAAAACTTCCCTTTTGATAAATCGGAATTTCTTTTGTAATTGTCTTTCCATTCTCATCGGTATAAGTATAAGTTTGGTCATCTGAACCTGTTTTATTATCTACATAAAAGTTATAATCAACACTTCCGTAACCTTTATAATATGCTCCATAAAATAGTTTTCGGTCACCAATCCACACAGGAAGTCTTAAATCTGAAATAATTTCCATAATCTTTTCTTCTAAGGTTTCAAACTCGCCCAATCGTGTTTCTAAATCTCGGATGCGAATGTAATTATCAATAATAGAAATACTACCATTTCCTAAATTCTCTGATAATTTAGCATAAGTAGTTTTTGTGCCGTCTTTTAAAGTTACAGCGGTTGACGATTTATCAGATAAACTATGATTTAAAAGTCCTTCATCTCTTGCAACTCTTTTTGTCAAATCCTCTAATTCATCGCCTTGCTCATCTATTCGTTTATCTAATCGGTCTATGTGATTATAAATTATTGTTAATTGATTGTAAATATCTGCGACCGCAGTTTCTAACGCCTTTATGCGCTCCTCGTGATTTTCCAAAGTTGCGTCATGCTCATCAAGTCTTACATCGTGTTCGTCTATTCGCTGTTTTAACTTCTTAATATAATCCACAATTTCTTGAATTTCATCAAGGTCGAAATCGTTACAATCTAAAATATCGTTAATCTTTAAAATATAGTTATATAGTATTCTACCTTGATTTGCTGATAACGGAAGGTCGGTATCTGTTGAAATCAGATTATCTATAACATCCTCATTTCGCAACCACGAAGTTATCAATAATTGAAATTCATCTTGTGTAACAAAATTATTAGCGTGATAACCATCTAATTTATCGGCATTTGTAATTGTTACATTATTAAACCATCGTTGTAACTCTTCCCTGACCCATTTGATAGTAGTTGGATGATAATCTACAATTTCGTTTTTTACCTTATTATAGGACTTTCCTGGGTCATAAGGGTCGTCATTATCTTTTGCAAGATACATAGAAGCGTTAAAATCTGATAAATCGGAAGCAGTGATTTCAGACCAGAATAGATGCCCATTCATACCAACCGGCGATTGATTAACATTTACAGAGGTGCATATATAGTTTTTTCTGTTATAACTTACAATTTCTCCGAATTCGTATTGCTCGACCGCATTCCACTCTAATGCTAACCTTTCAAATACCACTTGCATTCTATTGAAAATATCGGTGGTTTCTTTTTTTAGTCGTCTATTAAATAAGTTTATTGTATATTCAGTTACTAACTCTTGGTCTTTTATAGCATACGCAGTATAAAAGGGTTGTTGTTGTAAATGTTTAAAAGGCATTCTGCTTCCTTAATTATAATTTTTATTATTTATTACATTTTAGATGGATATTTTTTCGCCATTATTTGAGTATCTTTCAAATACCAATTTAACAATACCATTTTGATAATCAGTTTCAGAAAGTTTAGCATTCTTGAAATCTGAAGGGAATATAAAGGTCTTTGTTAAAGTCACTTCACCTTCGGTATTTTGGCAATTTGTATGAAAATCTGTAACAATACTATCCTTTGAAGTTGCTGTCAATACCGCTCTATCATAAGAGATTGATAATTTAATATCATCGCGATTAAATCCAGCATAATCAAAATACACGATACATTTATTATCATCTGTAATTACCTTTTTTACGCCAATTGACGATGCTTCGGTTTTTGTTTCAGTTTTCGTATTACATTTACACTCTTTACATTCTTTGCATTTGCATTTATCGTCTGTATTGGTATCATCTGAATTATCAGAATATTTAGGTTTTCTTGGGTCTTTAAATTCATTCGGGTCTCTTGGATATTTAAAATCATTTGGGTCATAATCGTAACCATCTCTTAAATACCATGGAATATAATTATCTGATTTATCTGTTTTGCTTTTGGTATTTTTAATAGGTTTAAATGTTTCAACCTCTTTAAGATTTGAATAATACTCAGTTAGCAAATCCTCTAAAAAAGATGTGAAATTATCATCACTACTAAATACAATTTTTTTCATTTAAATTCCTTTATAATGTTATATTTACTATTTATCTATTTAATTATAACGATATAGATAAATAGTATAATTACATAAAAAGGTTAATAATGAACTTTAATTTTTCTAATAAAGAATACGATTTATTCGCAACAAACGCAGAGGAGATTATAAGATTATATGGAATTCCTTGCCGAATAGTTATCACAGATAAAGTTAATAAGGATATTATATTCGGTGATTTTTCGCATTTTGAAGCGAATGGTGGTAAAACCTATGATATTTATGCAATGCCAGAAAACCCAGAAGAGTTTGATGTTTATGACAGATTAAGAAGTCAATTCGGCATCCCTAACGATACTTCAATTAACCTTTTTATCGCAAAACCAACCGCTTATGAATTGATACAATATTCACAAAATTATCAAAATGAATACGATGTTACAGATGCGTCTAATAATATGGAAATCTACAAATCGTTAATTTCAAGTATTATCATTCTGCCAAGTGGTCGTTTAATGGAAATCGTGCAAATTGACGAGGACACCCCCGGCACGAGTAATGCGTTTTTATTTAATTTTGCGAAGGTTTGCTACAAATTCGGATGCCGTGAATATATCCCACGAAAATCAGATAAATTGGATGTAGATGCCGTTATTCAGGATAAAGATTGGAGTGAGGAATTAGGTCAACCTAAAAATGATAATACACTTAATGATTTATTTTCTACTTATTTTGATGAATTGACAGATGAAATTCCAACAAAGCAGGATGACGATACTTCAGAATACTTTAAGAATGAGGATAATATTTTTAATAGGTTTCAATAATCTAAAAAATCTTATTATTTCCCTTATTATCATTAAAGAAATCATCAGATAATACAACGAATTTCCATCCGTTTTTTTGACAAAACTTCTCCGCTTCTTTGAATTTCTGTTCGTTGATTTTTTGAGATGCTATATCATAAGGTGAAGTGGATGGATTTCCGGGTATTTGAGATTTCGGTTTGATTTCAATTAAGAATTTCTTGTTATTATATTTCATATAAACATCTGGAAAATATCGTGATTGCTTCTTTTTTATAGGATTATAATAAGGTATTGCAAAAGGTTCTGCGCTCCACTCTTGGACTTTTGGGTTTGTATCACAAAATGTAAAGAATTGTAACTCCCAACCGCTTCTATATTCTGGAGTGTTGTTTAAGAGTGATAACAGATTTTCTGACAATTGAGCATTCATTGAGTTATCAGATTGAATGTATTTGTTTGGATTTTTAAGAGTATAAAATCCTTTCATCATAATCCTTTATGAATTTATTTTTTTATATTATTATATATTCTATTGGGGGAGAATAAAAAAATTTTTTCATTCCCAACATATATAATATAAATTCAAAATAAATTCTTTTTTGAATTCAAAGTAACTTCATTATTCACTTTTAAAACCAATTGTCCTATTTGATTTGTTAATTCTTTTAACTCCTCAACAGAATTATTTAAATCAATGACTTGTGATTTTAAAAGTGTATTATCTATTTGTAGTTTATCGTTACATCGGACTAATCCAAGACTGCCCCATAACAATAGAATAGAAATTGTGTAAATTATTGTGAGATGTAGTTTCATAGGAGACCTCCCAAAGATTTTAATATTTATTTAAGTTTGAGAGGTCTTAATTAACAAAAAGGATTAAAAATATTTCTTAATAGTTGATACTATTTCTTTAAATTTGTTAGAATATATAACGAATGTTATTTCAAAATCGCCAACCTTTTGCCGATGGATTTTACCACTTGGGTGTCCTTCGTCAGATACAATAGCAATTTTTAATTCTCCTGATGCACCTATCATACAACGAGCGATTAAGGCAGTGGTCTGATATCCGTTCTCATCGTAGATTTCATCCGCATCCCATACATGGCACGCAAATTTGCCTTTCATTTCATCGTCTAAATCATCAATAAAATCAAAAAATTGCTTTTCCAAAATGTCTTGATTTTTCAAGTAGTTAAACTTTGCCATAACTCTATCTCTCTCTCGGTTGAATTTATTGTATTATATCTTATATTTACTTAAACACATCTTGACTTTACCACTTACCTGGTATATACTCAATTTTTAGCAACTCTTGCCAATTATGATAAAACTTAACAGGTTTCCAATTTTTGCCATCCAAATAAGCACAACTTTTCAAATGATTATAAATTAAAGGAATTCCTATATCGTAAATAAGTCTTGCATTTTGTCCATAAAATATTACATTATCCGTAACATCCTCACCATTTAATGTTACTTTAACATAATCTCTTGGATTATCACCAGCTTTTGTATATAATGATTTTCCTTTATTATACAAATATGCTGTTAATTCTGGAATATTGTAATGTGTTACATTTGCTCCTTGACTTAATGTTACAGATATTGTATTTGTCTTTTTAGACAGAGCATATATTCCTGTTTCTGAATTTTGAGCATTTGTATAATAATATCTTGGCATATTCCTTGAATGTTTAATTGTTACGCATCCTAAATCAATAGTAATATCGCTTTGTAAATCTAATGTAATTTTTGAATATGTATAACCATAATTTAACGGGTCTGCATAATATGCATCAATATATTTTGATTGTTCTGTTTCTGTTTCAACACCATTTACACATTCTACATATACATATTGAGTTGTATATGATACACTATTTCCTGAACTATCTTTAATTGTTTTTACTGCAATATCACAAGGATAAGCATAATAATCAAAATAAGGTTTTCTTGTGTCTGTTCCTTTAACAATTCCAGAACTTCCAATTCTAAATGTTATTTGTCCTTTTGGAATAGTATCAACACAATCATTAAGTATTCTCATCATGGCATTTTCTTGATTGTAAATTGCCATATTTTCAATTTCAAATTTTATACTACCTTTTTTATACCATTGCGACGCTGTTCCATTTTCTGCTCTGGCATCTCCTGTATATGTGAAATTGATATTATGAAATTTTGTATCATCGTTATATTCAGTAGAGATAATATCAAATAAATCCCAATAATCTGTTTCAGATATTTTTCCATCTTGAATAATTTTATTATAAAGGTCTGTATCACTAAATACAGCAGATGAATTTTTATATACTTCTTTTGATTTATCTCGCATTGTTTCAAATTCAGATTGTGATAACATTTTTAAAGTGCAAATTCTCTCTCTGTTTTCAAGACTTTTATAAATGTTGTTATCACCATCAATAATTGGTTCTACATCCCAACTATCTGAACTATAACTTAATGGAACTGCTATATCATTTGAGATTTCATAAATATTATTTACATCAAGATATTTTGATACAATTGGGATTGCTGAATAATTATTTAATAAATATGCTCCTTCTGGCAGTATAAAATCATCATCAAATTTTGTAAAAAAAGCATAATGTCCTGTTGAATTATAAGTAACAACATTTATGATGTCTTGATAGTTTTCATCATTTGGATTTACGCTAAATGATTTTACTAATTTATACCGATAAATTGACCAACACCTATCTCCAACAGGATATTGAATACAGAAATAATTACCATCTCTATAAGTAACTGGATTTTCTACTTTTGTTTTGTCATCGTCAATATGAACTTCAAGTTTATCCTCATCTACTTTAAAAAATTCGTTTTCTTGAATTTTTGTTATTGTTCCATTTTTTCTTGTATTAGAATAAACATCATATAATTCAGTTAATTTAGTTAAATAATCAGGACTTGAAATATCTGTGTATTTGTAATTTTTGAATTCGTCTAATTTAGATTGTAAAGTTTCTCTATATCGTAAATAATAATCTGTGTTATTTGCTTTAAATTCGCACCAGTCAATCAACTCTGTATCATAACCTTTTGCACGAATTGTATATTTTCCATTTGCATATTTTTTGAGATTTTCAATATTGTGGTCTTCAAATACAAAACCACCTCTTGATGTTGATGTATTTTGAAATATATAATCATCTGTAAGACAACTTAAATTTGAATTTTGATAATCGTATAAACTGATTAAAAAATTACTACTTATTATTTTATAATCTGAAATCAGTTCGACTGTAAAAATATACTTATCTTTTAAATCGCTATTATATTCTAATTCTATATTATAATGAGTATATAATTCCGCTTCCTCAATTATAGTAACTTTTTTATAGTTTGTTGCTTCAGAAATCTTTAAAGGTTTATAAACAATTACATCTATAATCTCTGTTTGATAACTATAATTATCTATAACTGATTTTAAATTATTATATGCAGTATCTATCGCAGTTTGTTCTGTTGCTGTATAATATGCAACATAAGCACTTGCTAATGTCGTCCAGATACTTGAATTTTTGTTTTCATCATATTGATAAGATTTTGAATTAACAATTGTATTTGCTTTTTCAATATAAGTTACTAAATCAGTTTTTGTTAAACTTGCAGTTGATATATCTTTTAATATAATTTCAGTTAAAACGATGCTTTCCAAATATCCTCTTTTTCCGAATGCATCTGCATATCCAACAATTTTATATACTAATTCATTTGAATTTATATAAGGAGTAATTATTACATTTCCATTTGTTAAAGGTATTTCATTTGCATTTATTCCTATAATATCATAATAAACACCATTTACTTTAAATCCTTCAATATATTTCCCTTCTGGAACTATTATATAATAATTATCTGTTGTATTATAATTTACTTTTATTGATTGTGAAGTAGTTGATGATGTTGCATATGTAGCTAGTCCAATTCCATTTGTTACTGCTTCATCATCAATTGATATTACACAACTTGGATATTTTTGTGTTATTGTAATTGTTACGGGTTCTGTAATTGTTGTCGTATATTCAAATACATCGTCTTGGTATATTTCAGTATCTCCAACTTTAACAGAAATTGAATTTATATAATCATTTGTTTTTTCAAAATTGAATTTAATATCTGAATTTTGTTTAACATATTGAGATTTTATAGTATCATTTGAATTTGTATTTGTAAGTTTAAAAGTTACACTATAAGATAATACTTTATATTGTAATTTTATTTTTGTATCTTTTGTGATTTCAATATCGTAACTTGTTTTTGAACTATCAAATATTGGTAACCACCCATCTCCGTTATCAATCATAATATCAACTAAATGATATTCTGATAAAGATGGATTTATAGTATAAGTTTGTGTATTTGATAAAATCTGAATTTTCTTATCTAAAATATAATCTGAAGTTTCGGAATATTCAGTAGTTAATACAATTCCATTAACTCCTTCAATATCCGTAACTTCAATATTATAATTTTGGTCGGCAGTAAATTCAACCGACAACTCATCTACTAAGTAATCATTTTCGGAATTATAATATCCGTCATTTACAATAGTAATTTTCGGATTATCTAAACTCTCGAAGTCCTCTCGTAAAACTTCGGTATCGTTTATTTTTAATTTTTTAATTCTTGTTATATATTTCATTTGAATTTACTGCCTTTTATTTTAGTCGTTTGAACCTGTTTCTGAACCCGTATCACTTCCGGTATCTGAACCTGTATCACTTCCTGTATCATCAGTTCCTGTATCTGAACTTTCTGCAACTTCAATACCTTTTGATTTAATAGTTACTTTTGCTGTTTCGCCGGTTTTGACTTGTTGAGATGCCGGTTCTGCTGTTACATAATCACTATAATCACCTGCACTTGATGTTATAAGATTTGATGTAATCCACTCTGCCTCAATTTCATAATTTGCGACATTTCTTGGCAATATAGCAAAGACACCATGCCCGGCATTCCACATTTTCATATCATCTGTTGCTTCAGATGCTTGAGCAGCCCTATAACAATAACATCCTTTTTCTTTAATGCTTGCATCTCTTGCAGTAACAAATTCATCACCAGATGTTTTATCTGCACTTCTCACTTCTATTGTTTGTTCAACACCATTTATAGATAATTTAAATTCTGAAATTTTATTCCAAAGAGTTGTTGCTTCATTTTTGTTATCAGCAACTGCTAATCTAACTTGCCAAAATTCCTCATCATCTAAATCTTTTGAACCTCCATTTGATGGAAATACTGAAAGTAATTTTAATGTATCATCTGCACTTGCTTTATAATAAGTTTCAGTATCATTAAAATCGTAATCTGTAAATGCCTCATATCCATCAACTATGAATTTCTTTAAAATAATATTAGATTTATATTTCTCAATACCTGTAACTTTGACTTCCGCATCTTGTGTAACATTTTTGAAATTGACTACAAACTCATCTGGAGTATAGTTATCTGGGTCAGTATAACTACCTCTTGTAAGGACTACATCTATTGTATTATCCTCATTTGGAAGAGTTGTGATTTCGTTTCCTTCATCATCAACGAATAAATCTCGCTCGAAAGTTTCTTCGCTATCACCTTTTTTGATTGTAATTGATTTAATTTTTACTGGAAAATTGTATGCCATTGTTAAAACCTTTCTTTATTAAGAATTTTTTAATTTCATAAGTTAAATAATTTTACTTATGCTATAAAGATTGGTGCTGGGTCACACCATTTAAGTTTTAACTCCTCTGTAAGTTTTTCAATTTCGTTTTCAGCATGACTTCTAATATCTGCAAAATTGATAGATGCACCATTCACTACGCTATGACTATATTTGCCAAGAATAACGGATTGTAACAATCTTGCTTGGGCGGTCGCCATTGCTTTCACCCACTCGTGATTATAGATTTTGTCGTATTCATCCGGTATATATTGACATCTTGCTTCAACTAACAAATTGCCGTGATAATTTTCAAATACTCGTAATAAACCCTTATGAGAGATAAATTGAAAATTGATGCCCTTTGACATATATTTTGACATAATTGCTCTGGTTGATGACATCTGAATAAGGTATGTTAATCCTGCACTCGTTGAGTTATAGATATAACTTGATAGATTGGCATCAATATAACCAGAACCGCTTAAATCGCCTTGTAGTGAATTGTTATTATAAGTAGCGACTTGGACTATTTCCTCAACCTGAGGATCGACCATATAGTCGCCCGCCCCTTGACATTTAAATATCATATATTTTGTTAATTCGCCATCCACAGCGAAGTTAGCAAACATTTGTATTGATTTTTCAATTGCGTGGTGTAATTGACTATCGGATAATTCAACATTTAGTTGAGGATATCCTAACTCCTCTTTAATATATGTCATTAACTCTTTTTCAGTTCTTATAAAAGGGTATGACATTATAATCCTTCATTTGATTTCGGGTTGTAAATACTTTCAATTTTTTTAATGTCATCACGAACTTTTTTAACATTTGAAGTATTATATAATTTGCTTCTTAAATAGTTTTTAAATAGTTTCTTATTAAAAATATCATTTAAAGAACTCAATTTAAATTCTCTTTCTTGCATTTACAACCCTTTTCTTATAGACTTTTTATAAATTCTAAAATTTGCTTTTCAGCTATTTTACTTTTTTCATTACTTGTAATGCTTGACATATCGGAACTGGTGCCAACTTCCTCAAAATCGCCGTTGCGTTTTTTCCTGAATGATGCTCTGGATTCATAGATTGCCGTTCCTTGCATAGTTGCATTATAGTCAGATGGAGTATCTACTATGTCATAAGTAATCAGATTAAAGTTATCTACTACACCATTTCGGACACTACCAACTCCTCGTGAGGATACCGAAATCTTAATTCCGTTATCTATCAAGGTTTTAAGTTGATTTGCCTTTGCGTTGTCAAGCAGTGTCGCTTCGCCCATTACATAGTCACCTTCTATGTAAAGTTTATCCATTGCACCAACCGCTTCCATTGGGTCGACATTTGCCCGCTCTGGGTGTTGCCATTCCATAAGGCGGTTAATGCTTCCACTTTTTAGTGTTGATTGATATTTGGTAACTTCTCGCTCCCAAATCTCTTTTGGATAGATGCGACCATTACGATTGCGTTCGCCAATTGTTGAAAAAATACCCTTAATTTTGTATTTCTTAACAGGTTCTCGCTTCTCGTTTAGTGCTTCCGACACCTCAACTTGAATTGGATTGTGTTCGTAAAGTATCTTATACTCTTTACTCTTTGCCAATTCTGTGTTCCTTTCGTTTAAAGTTATTTAATTATTTATTATAATTTGTAGTATAACCTTCTTTATAATTTCTATTGAATAGATACTTATAAAAAGGCAGTGTTCCTAATTTCTTTAAATAATCAAATAAATTCTTTTCTGATAATCTTAATACATAGTCATCAACATCAACATAACGGAAGTTATCTATTGATGCGCCATCGCTGTCATCCTCGTCATCTATATATACCTCGCCTAATTCTAATGCGAGATATTCAGATATTTTCATAAAATCTTTACACTCGGTGTGCTCCCACTCCTCATATTCATTTCTGATATTTAGGTAAGTTGTAACTAAAATAAAAGGGTCATAAGGGTTATCCGAAGCGAAAAGATAGTCAATATCTGCGCTATACGAGATTGTGCCTTTCTCATATCTGTCTATTAAATCGTCTGTTGCTAATAAACTGAAAAATAGCAACCACATAAGTTTATAATATTCTAATTGCTCGTCAGTTAAATTGGTATCTGAATTGCCATATAAATCAGAATACTCCTCATCGGTTAATAGGTATAAGTTATAGTTATATCTATCTATACCTAATGATGATATTTTTACAATCTCGTCAAAAGTATAATTATTGTCCATAGTTACTCCAATATTTCTGATTTACAGGTTAAATCTATTGTATCGTATTTATCTGAACTATCGGTGTTATCGCTGTTATCGGTATCTTGATTATCTGAACTATCGTCTAATGGATAAAAGGTAGTTTCACCTGATTTGGTATTAACAATAAAATGTCCAATACCAGTGCGATAACCCAACTCATCTGAAGTTGAAATTACTTTGACTTTAATATCTAATTCATCTGGTAATGTAATTTTTTCACCATTTACAAGATTTAATTTTATAATTCTATTCTTTGATTGATGTGTTTCACCATTTATAGTCCATTCATAAGTATAACCTATAAATGAATTTGATTTATTTTTCATATCAGTATAATTTACTTCTAAAAAGTTTGATTTTGAAAATGTTAAATAATCAACTGATATTCCATAATATGTATTTTGTATTGTAAATTCTTTTTCAAAATAATCGGTCTCTGAAAAGTCGCTAAACATTCTTACTTTTACTTTATCACCATAATATATATTCTTATTGATAACTCTTTTGTGTTGATAAACCTGTTCGTCATTTACATACCACTCAAAATAAAATTTCACTAATTTTTCACAAGGTGCATTATAATGGCAAGTTAATTTTCCATTCTTATATATTATATCTTTAATTTCACAGAAAAATTGATTATAAAAGGTTTCGTCTGTTTCTACATCATAACCATAACTTTTAACTCTTTCAATATATTGCTCTGTTGTTAATTTTCCATACTCTAAAAATTCTCTATTTTCAATGCTATGCAAATATAATTGAATTTGTTTGATTAACTCGTGATTTTTTACAATAGGATATATATTACCCCTAACCTTCAAATTAAAGGTAATTGTAACGATACCAAGCGTTAAGTCTTGCTCACTCTCCTCTTCTCTCTCAATAGATGTGCCGGTTAAATCTGTAACAATGCTTGTATAATCTTCACATAATGGTATCTCTTTAATACGGAATGTGAATGACGGATTAAAGAACGAATTTACTTGCTCAATAATCATTGACGCTTCATTTAAACCACGACAATGACAAATGACATCAAAATCAAAATCATAAGGAATTGAGTTGAATTGGTAAAATTTATTATTGAATTTAATCTTAATGAATTTATTTTTTTCACGAGAACGATTTACTTCAATTCCATTGAATACTAAAATCATTCTTGGTATAACTTGCGTATTTCCATTGATTATCTGATTTGCAGATAATTGATTTAAGATAACACTACGCTCTTGATTTGATAGTTGAATAGGCACTCGTTGATATTCTAAATCCCCATTGGATAAAGTCTTTTCAATCTCAATTTTATTGAAAAGAGATAACAAAGCGCCCGTATATTGTCTTATGCTATTGTGATGAAAAAACACAAAAATCCTTAAAAAAGAGTATTTGTCTGTGGTCTATTTGATTTTATGTATTTATACTGCTTTAAATTGTTTTCTACATATCGCTTCAAATATTCATCCTCAGATATAAGATAACCTAACTCCTCAATTGGTAGGTCATTCTCGTAACAATACTCCTTTATAACATCCATTGCACATTCAGATTTATGATTTCTCAAAAACCTATAAAACGAATTTAATAATTTTATTTCATCAGTAACTTGTGTTAAATCAAGGTTTCTGATGTCTTTATCAATCAACCCCATTTTATAAATCCTCATCCTTTTTATTATATTTTCTTTTTTCTTTTAATAGGTTAATAGATTTGTTTTTAAATTGTTTTAAATATTCTTTTATGTTATTATAATCATCAAAAGTCAAATTTATATTTTTTGAATAAATTACATTTATAATAGGTTCTTGATATTCGTCAAAATTCACAGAATAAAGTAAGTTAATATTCTCTAAAAATAATTCTTTGCTTGGTAACTCTTTCTCAAATAGTAATGCTCGCTCATAAGCGTCTTTTTTAACTTTTGTAATATCTTTATTACCCTTGATATTTTCATCTGAAATATCTGCGTAATGTTCAAATAATTTGTGCATCTCCTCTAAATCTTTTGATTTAGATTTAATTATAGCGACAATAGAATTATGAATTATTTGCGAAATATATGCGAACGCATTTACCTTCTGCCCTGTAACATCTGATGTCTTGTCATAATCAAAATTATGCAAGTAATTAAAAATACGATAGATTGCGTCTGAATAGAATTCGTCTTGCCAAGTGTAACCACTAAAATTCGGTTTTGTTAAGATTTTCTTTATCATTAAAAGAATAATCCGACCGAAATTCTCGTGTGAATTGTTGTCAATCTGAACGCTTAATGATTTTTGAATTATATCATTTTTAAGAGTTTCGCTCCTATTGTTTTTATACTCTTTGATTAATTCATTGATTTCAGAATTCAATCGTTCGTCTTTAACACCTTTATTTTCTTTCTTATTCTTTTCACGAATAAGAAGTGATTTCAACTCCATCTCGGATGTGTAGTTATGTTTCATCCGAGTTGGAGTTTTAAGGTCTTGTGTAATCATTTTAACTCTTTCTAATTATAAACTCAAAAGATATTCTAAATCCTCTGCGTCATAAGATCCTGATTTGAATTTGGAAGGTTGATAAAGTTTTTCAAACATTTTTCCAAATACGCCTTTTTTCAATTTTTTACCTGATACTTTGTTGATTATGCTTTGTGCGTTTGAATATAAGTCTATACAACCATCTATTAACTCTTGAACGCCCTTTCCTTTGTTGGTGAATTTAGGCATTCTGAAAACCACCTCTTCGTCATCAGCTAATTTAGTATTATATGCCCATATATATTGTGCATCCATAAAGTTTGCATCCAATTCTAAAACATAAATTGAATTATCTAATGACTTGATAGCATCATCTACAACCACTTTAAGGTATTCAAAATAAGTTTCATAAGGGTCGATGTCGTAAAGTTCATCCGCCCAATCTATTGCGCTATCTTGGTCTCTAATAGATAGATAGTAGTAAGGAATATTACCTTCACCTTTTAAAAGTGTATGGATTGTAAAAATATCCAGACCTTTTTCATATTCTTTCTGCTCTTTACGAGATATTTTTTTATCTCCAAGTTCTTTAACTTTTAAAAAACTATCACGGATGCCTTTTACTTCCGCACGGTAATCCTTAAATGAATACTTTTTCATCTCTCTCTCTACATTTTCTTAATATTTTCATCGTCCCCAAAAATTGAGGACACCTCTTTGCCTATTACGCCTTTTGGTAAGTTTTTACCGCTGACGCTTTTGTAACTTTTTATAATAGTATTATAGCAAAAATTCGTAAAGAAGTCAATCATTGATTGTAAATCTTTTTCTTTTTTGCTGTAATCAAATTCTACATAAAAATCAATATCTTTTGATATTGGGATTTGAATATATTTTGTTGCATCATTAAATTGATTATTAAACAAAACCAAATCAAATCTACATTTAGAATTATCTAATTCATTAAGAATGAATTTAAAATCATCTGGTGTCATGGTAGTAATAACTTTTGTAAAAAATTCTTTATCATTACTATAACTATATTCTAACACCTTATCCCAAAATGATTTTTTGTCTAATTTGTGTATTAAAGATGAAGTAAAATCAAAACCTTTTCCTTCATCAACTAAATATTGATTTCCACCGCCCAATAGCGTAAAAATCTCTTTCATCTCTTGAAGGTCTTTTTTAGAGAAATCATCAGTGATGCCTTTCTCAAACCTTTTAAAGAATGCTATATACTCTCTTTTGACTTTTTCAAAGTCATTTGCTTTTGTTATATAATGGGTCATAATCACATCTTAATCGTTAATATCGCTCATTCCTGTGGAGCGGTTGCCCAATTTGTAATAACCGAACGCTCTCGCTTCGTCTATTGTTAATCTGCTCAAATAATCAAAATGTGGCGCAACCTTCTCAATCGCTGTATCGTCTTTGCCTTTGATATAATCGCCCGCTTTATTCATCTCTTTAACGATAAAATCCTCACATTCTTTTTGTTTGTTTTGTGCTTTCGGGTTCATGGCGTAATAAAAATTACGATAGTAATGCACGAATTTATGCGCTCGTGATGTTAGAACTTCGCGAGGTGTATTGACATCCAAGCACTCGTTAATATCGTTCGCCATTCTAACATAAGGGTTTTTACTATTTGGGTCTAGTTGAACACTTATTTTTGCTTGATAATCAATCTTTGGAATTCCATAAGTTGATTTGTTAGATTGCGGTGATTTCGGAGCGGTTGGTGCAGTTGGTGCGTCTGTATATTTAATGTAACTTTCATAATTTTTTGTATTGTCTTTTGACGCTGTTTCTGGTGTCCATGTGTTAATAGGTGCTTTTTTGCCTTCTCGCTCCCATCGTGTTTTCCATGCTTCGTAAGCACGATTTTTAAAGTGTTGTTTTCGGTAGAAATAAAGGTGAAAATCTTCTGGTGCTTTTTTGAATTCTTTGTCAAATTCGCTATGATACCTTACATAAAACTGAAGGATTGTGTCGTCTAGCATATCACGATGAAGGTTTGTTACATCCTCAATAGTCATTTTGCCATCGTAAATATCCCTTAATATAGGTTTAAGGTTATCAATTCTTCGTGTTGATATTCTTAGTCTATCAAGGCGGTTTGCGTATCCTTTCCTATATTGGTCGGTCAGCCATACATTGTAATATGTATCCTCGCCTTTAATCATTCGGTTGGCGTGTAGCGACTTTGCCCGCTCATTGTGTATTGTGTAGTGTATATAACCCTCAATATCTATTGAGTTGGCGTGATATTTCTTTTTCTGATGCACCAAATATGGTGAATATTTTTCCATAATGGACTCCTCGTTTGTTTTCCATATTATACTATGTTATAACTTAAACTTCCCTTAAAGATGATAGATTTTTTCAAGAATTTTACCTTATTTTCTTAACTCTACAAAGGTTGTAAAAAGTTATTTTTGCTTGCATACATTGTAGAGTTTCCATTTTTAGGAACTCTACATAGTATGTAAAAAATCAAATTCTTTTACATACCTTGTAGAGTTTCCATTTTTAGGAACTCTACATAGTATGTAAAAAATCAAATTCTTTTACATACCTTGTAGAGTTCCTATATTTGGTAACTCTACATAGTATGTAAAAAATCAAATTCTTTTACATACCTTGTAGAGTTTCCATTTTTAGGAACTCTACAT
>Ga0065711_1035393_pt1 | contig 22387 bp, 11 predicted proteins | sample Hoacrofraction12_FD_59098 | JGI IMG/M metagenome (GOLD analysis project Ga0065711, IMG submission 59098) | Hoatzin crop microbial communities from Cojedes, Venezuela - Epithelial fraction 12 v2 (version 2) | ecosystem: Host-associated > Birds > Digestive system > Esophagus > Crop | place... | reverse complement strand
GGGGGGGGGGGGGGTTCATTTGACTAAGTTCTTGTTTTGAAATGTTAGGTAATTTTAACAAAAACAGTGGTGTGTTTACAATGGTTGAGTTCAAACTGAAAATTTTCCAATTACTCAAAAAGTGTGTGAGAGTTTAGCTTGTAACAGATTTTGAGATTTTCAACTTTCTGTGCACACCAGAAGTGGAAAAAGCGGTATATCTCTAAAATGTTCAGAGACAATAGAATTATTTTTCCTCCTACTCTAATGCAGTATCTAAATGCCAGGAATCATCTGTGTGGGGTCTAATGTCTCCATCAGATCTTGTTTATTGCAATAAGGTAAGCAATGGAGCTGAGCTCTCTAACCTTTCCCAAAATCAAGCAATATACTTTTTAAAATCAGTTGGCTGCCTGTGTATGTATCCATTATTACTAGATAGGGAACAAATAAAAATGCACATTGGAAATTATAGGAGGCAAACAGCAGAGGTGTAAGACATGAAAGCATTTGATATTCTGTCAACAAAAAGTGTAACATACAAGAAGCAATGGGAAGTTTGCTATACAAACAAATGACAAGTGAGAAATAGTATTATGTTGATTTAGAATATAGGAAAATTAGTTCGGAAGCTTGAATTTAATTTGTGGCTGCACTGTTGAATTATATGGAGTTGGATGATTTATATGGATTTCAATTTTGTTTATTTCTTCTCTCACTGTTAGTCGTGTATATTTAGATTGTCAGTGAGGAAGAATTATTTCTTAATATGTGTTTTCCTGCAGAGTGACTAGTGCAAGTGAGCCTTGAGCTCAGTGTAGGACTTCTAGGGACCCTGTCATACAACAGCAAGTAAGCCCCTGCTTTTATCTATCAGCTGCTGTATGTTGATGCATGTGAGTGTGACCCAGCAGCCATTCCCAACTGCACAGTGATTTGCTCCTAAAGGCAGACAAAATAACAGTTCTAGTTCTTTCTGCACATCCATTACCCAGGGCTGTCACTGGCAAATGATTATTAGCGCACGCTTTCAAGAGTATTCATTCATTTTCAGTTGATCGAATGGCTGGTGTGACCCTAGCATGCAAAGGTGTGTCATTCTCAGTATATATATGTGGACTACTGTTTATTAAGAATTAAGGGACTATCAGGGTGAAATTGTGACACACTGGATGGCCATTTATTAACATGCTCAGTTCAGTAATTTTTACAACCCTGACCTCAATGTGACCGTTCTTTTTTGCTGACAGTGTGTAAAATGGAAGTATTCTTAAATTCCTGGAGAAGACTGAGGTGAAATTAATGTCTGTGGGGTGCTCTCCACAAGATGCTGTTGTAGCGAGCAAATGACAAAGCCCCCCATATTTGCCAAGAAAAAGTGTCAGCTGCAAACAACTGCATAGCTAGAATTTTATGGATTTGCTATTACCACTTTCGGGGTATGGAGTAGGCTCCGTTCTGTGAGGATTCTCAGGAGAGAGCAGAAAGGGTTCATTCTTAACTTTGTTCCTAGCCTTATTCCCTGCCCATCAAAACTTCTCTCTGAATCCTCAGAGGAGGGTGGGATGGGTGGTAACAGGTTTTGTTACAGACCCACGTGTCTGTATTGTGCTAAGCCATGGCAGTTCTGCCTCTTCCTCCTTGCTCTCTGCCCGTGTGCAGGGAGAGGTGTGTGTAACAACACTGCCCAGTGCCTTCTAAGAGCCGAATGATTTAGGAACTGTAATTAATAAGCCATTCAGTGGTGACTGTTATAGACTAGAAACTTCACACATGCACTCATCTTGCAAAAATGAAGTAAAAAAAGAAGTCCTAAGGAGTGTTTGTACCTGTGAAAGGCTGTGGCTCTGCATGGATCACATTTGTTCCTACTTTCCAGTTCAAGGAGATTTACCTCTTGCAGTCTTCCTGAGATTTTGCAAGTCTTCTGACATTTGTCATCTCTTATCACACTGTTCCTCTTTTCCTCTTACTCTCATGTCTCTTATTGTTGTATTCTTTCGATTATTCTTTTTCCTAGGTTTATTTAAGTCATTCTTCATCTGCTGAAGTTTCTTCACTTCTGCTTTGCAGATCCTTGGGCACCACTGTTACTTCAGTTCGTACATAATCTTGCTAGGTGAGCTTGGACAAAAATCTAGATAGAAGTAGCCCAGCTTACAGCAAATTTCAGATGCCATTGTAAATCAGTCATCTGAATATTTCATGACCAGGTTGAGTTCCAGCCCAAGTACCTGATTTGCAGTCATGGTTGCCTTTCTCAAATAACTGGAATATCTATTCATGTACCAAGTCAAAGGTCTGGCTTCTCCCTTAACCGCCCCCTCCAAGTGAAGCAGGCTCCTGTTTGATGAGCTAGTACAAAGCGTATCTAGGAAGGACTTAGGAAGGATTTAAGTGCAAACATTACCATGACTTAGAAGAACACAACAAAATTTGAGCAAAATCTAAAATGTAAATCTAACCAAAAAGATGCTGTGAAATAAAATGGAAGCATGGATCTACTTCTATATAGTGCACATATTCAAATAAGTATAAAAACTATTCTCCTGAGAAAGGCAATCTTTTGTAGTGTGTATTTACTTGTAGTAAATATTTTTATTTTCTGCTTCCTGTTTTAAGTGTACCTCGTATGTACAAGATTATATCGGAAATAAAGCTGTTGTTTCATTATTACTGCTTGAATAAAAGGAAGATCACAGGAGACAAAACTGAAACAAAGGAGAGTTTTGTTAGACTGCACAGAGCAAAACCATCTGTTTTCAATGTGGATTATATATGCCATATTGTATACTTGGGACTAGATGTAGATTACAGATTAGCTAAAGTGCACGCTGTAGGCTGCACATGCATATAGCATAATGTAAATGACATGCTATTTATCAAATATTTATGCAAGAGTATTTGTGGCCTATGTAAATTTGGATAAACTTCTAAACATTGACATGTTTACATAGTATCTGACCAAAAGTGTTGGAAGGGGAGAGCTTTCTGTTACGCCACAGGAAAAGCAGGACAAACAACTATACGATTTCCATTTCTGTCCCTCAGGTTTATTTACTTTCTGAAGTTTCACCTCTGATTCGCAAATATTCCATCCTGTCTCTTCCTGAAACTGGATTTTTGTTTTGCCTGGAAAGTCTTGAGTGAAGGCAATTCAGCTGTTCCTGAATCTGATGAAACTGAGGGATAATAAAAATCTCTATACCTAAGTAAAAGATATATATGTATATACTTTATATGCATTTATATTTATAGAGAGAGTGACTTCTTTTTAAATGCTTTTACAGCCAGAACTGCTGGGTGAACTTGAAATATGGCTTGGAAATTGCTCTCACCAAAAAGAAAGGCTTTTGAGTTCTCTAGAGAAAATTGGTTTTCATTGGACTGAGTTATGAGCACTTCAAAATGAGTATTGAGAACGCCCTGAGTTTTGCAGGAGCTTTTCAGATGGGTTCATAAATTGAGAAGATAAGAATGGTTTGTGATAACAGTTGGTGCAAATGGCTTCTTAAAGGAATTCTACTCAGGAAAAGTTTCCTTGCTCCGACAAGCTCTGGCACTAAGGTACGCGTGGATGAATGGAAAGCACTTAATCTAGTTGTGGTCCAGCTTTAAGTTGACAGCAACCAGCTAACTCATTCTTAAACATGAATTTTTTCCTTCATTACAGTTATTTAGAATATGTTTAGTAGAAAATGTTAACTAACAGGTTTTTCAGCTCAATTTACTACTTTAGTCCAGCTAGATCTTTAAAACAATTATGAGATGTTGTAGGTACATGGGCAATGCCCTTGATCTCTCTGGTTTCCGTGTCTATACAAACATTTTAGGTTTTACAGCCTCTGGACTTTTTTGCTGAAGGTCACAAGTCTGTTATAGGAGCTAAAAGAGGTCTGTGCCTGTTCTGTAGGGATGGTTGCCTCTGACTGCAGGAGACTGGCTTATGACTCTGCAACCATCCCTAGAGAACAGGCAAAAACCTCTGCTCTGAGTTATGTTACAGACTTGAGGACTCCTTTCTAGTTCTCTGTCCCTAAAAGCTTTCCTTCACAAACATGGGGGTTGTCTTTCAAAGAGAAAAATATCTAACTCTTCAGAATTTGAAAGAGGAGAGAAAGGAGATATTTGAAGGTAAGTACACACAGAAGGGCAGACCAGAAACTACTACTCCTGAGGGTGTAGGGGGGTAAAAAAGAACATTCTCCTCTACTTCCTCTCCCCAGATAAAGATGAATCACAGCTTTTTCTAGCCTTTGCTTCCCACTACAGCAACCAATCTTTAATTATTTTATAAATTACAAGAAAAATTCATACTGACAGCTGTCAGTTCTTTCCTGAACTGCAGACATCACAAATTTCTTTTTTCTCCACTACATCTGCACAGCCATTTTCATACTATTTTGTCATTGATTCATCTTTAAATCCAGTATAAATATGTACCAGGATACAGTGAACACAACCTGGCTAGAATCAATTTTGCTCTAATCATTTTTCTTTTCTGTGTTTAGGCTTTAATTTAAAAACACTAAGTGAATTCCTGATCCTCATTCAGTCACAGGTAAAATTCTCTGTTGACATCAAGGGAATTAGTTATAGCTAGTACAGTAGTGTTGTAAGACCAGATTATTCAGGAGCCCGTAATGAAACAAGATAAATTTAACTTTCTCCTTAAATTATAGTAATAGGTTACTATTTGGTATAAATAATTGAGGTGTTGATTATTACTCACCATGGTTTCTTGACTTAAAGAGGAAAACCAGTCTTGTGTTAGAAGTATGAAAGGAAAAAATTGTGACCAGAAGAGCAATAAATGTTTTGATTATTTTTTCCCTGAATTTGAAGGGCCCAGGTAGATGGAAAGAGATGATGTGTATTTTTTTGACAATTAGGTATTCTGTTATTCTAGAAGGTTCACAGGAACAACAAACTTTGGCAAGTACTACCTTGAATTTGATAAATCTTTCATGAAAGTCATTATTATCTGCCAATTTCTATAGTATTCAAATACACCCACCTTCAAGCAGCTTTTGTTCTACGTAAACTTATTCTGTCTGATGAAGACAGAAAACCTGCAAAGTAGATATTCTGATATTTTTCAAAAGCAGAATGCAACTCAAAGAATACAAAAACTAATATATTCTGATTTTTAACTCCCAAATAGTTTTCTGCTTAAATTAATAAATAGAAAAGTTAGGATAGGCAATATAAAGCATCAGTTTAAGCTGTGCTGAGAATAATAGCATTGAGAGAACAAAGGAGCCAGTAAAGTGTCTGCTAGAGCACATAGATGATGTTTGCTAAAGAAAAGTGACTAGAGAACTAGAATGCTTTGAATTATAAAACATTATGAAATAGCAAAATTCATTACACATGTCAACCAAAGTTCAATTCCTCTAAAGCAATAAAACTCCATCAGAAAAAAGGAGGGCATTATTTAAGTAGGAGACTTCAGCTTTGTCACAGTGTTGTAATGCTGCTCCAATTAAGATTTGTAAAACTGTCTCTTTCGCATTAACAGTATTTGTGCGGTTTTATGTCTTTTCATGTGTTTAAAGCTTAGGCATCTGTGATAAGCTGGTATGTCTAAACCGTTGTGCAGAAGTACTCCAGTACTTTTACCCAAGGCTGTGCTTGCTTTATCCCTCATGCTGAGGATGTATCTAGAGTATACCATGGCTGTCTTCAGCCCTGGAGGCTCAGGTATACTTCCCATGGAAACTAAATTCTGTGTAGACTGGCAAGAGGAGGAAACTGCATGCTGAGCCTTGCTTCAGCATGTTATTGAGATGCAGACCATGTGTGAATCTGGACCTAGGGGTTGGAGAGTGCTCCTAAGTCCCCTTCTTTTAGACCTTCACTTTCATATTTCATGAAAGAATCTTGTTCAGTTGTTTGTTTTAAAAATAGCCTTCAATTTAAATACCTGGAAGCAAAATGTTTTAGGTGACTCTGTTGGTTAATAAAAAGTGAACTTTTCAGTATTTTGCTGAACTGAAGAGTAAAGCCCTGTACTCACCTGTATCTTTCCTTCCTGCAGCCAGATACTGACCCTCACTGGACTCTTGGGATTTTAGTCTGATAGTACAATGTCTTCAAATCCCAAAGTTCAAATCCAGAACCTAGCTGCTTAAAATACAAAGTTATTCACTTACTAGTAGAGACTAGAATTGTGAAAGCTTGCTACGGTTCCATGCATTTCTTTGCATTTTCATTTTGTTTATTTAGTGTGATTTGGTCATTTGGTAGTAACTAGTGTAAATACAACTCCTGGTGTAGCTCCCTTCAACAGCAGCAAGGAGTGGTGTGAGAATTAATGCCAAGCTTGCAGTCAGATTTGCTTTTGAAATTCTAATATCAACAGTATTACTCTCTTGTTTCGAATGCTGTAAAAATAGACTTTAAAGAGCAATGAAATATGCAGATGGTTTTTAGCAAACAGGAGAGTTCAACTGATGTTGCAAATGTCATTAAGCTCATGAACTTCATTTCAATTTTAACCTGAACTCCTTTCTGCTTTTCTGAACAGAAGTGAAGCATACTGATTTGTACAGGATGTCTGTGCATTGAAAAATCATTCTTGAAGATACGGTGCCCCTAGTCTGTCTCAGATTCATTTCTCCAACCCCAGGCTCTAAAATTCTCTGTGAATTTTAGTTCAGAGGTTCTTTCCTTTTGTCCTTCTCACAGGTCTCTGTAGTATAGCATAGTTGTACAAATCAGAGGTGAAATCATTCTAGCTGCATTAAATACAGACCAAACATTCAGATGTTGGCCTGAAAGAAACATAAAAAGCATCACTCCATCCATTTTCAGGATAAATCTATCATGATGATCAAAATAGATAATCACAGCAGAACTGAGCAGGCTTTGTGAAGGAACCCCAGCCGGTGATATGCCAAGAAATTACTTCGCAATAGCAGCAGGAGTTGGCATACTGGTGGTGTTGTGTTTCTGCCATTCTTCAGAGTTTGCAAAATGCACAATTTGAGGTCCTATCAGATAAACAGCTTCAGAGAGGACCTATGGAATTCTGTACCAGATACAGATGTTAGCACGGAATGATTTATGGTGATTTGTGACTTTTACACAAAAAGAGCATGCTCTAATAAATGTTACAGATTATGGAATCTTTCTGATTTCTATATAAATTTTTTTTTTAATTTCATCCCTGTTGTCATTCAAAAAGAATAGCTCTGCATGTATTACTGTTAGAACTAGAAATTAGGGAGTACTATCTGCCATCATATTGCTTTTGAATTACATCCAAGCAGCTTCACTGATCTGCACCTTCCATTCCGTATTTCCTCATTAATAGTTCAGTATCAGTCTCTTCAGAGTGTTGGGTTGTGGGGTTTTGCACTTCTCCACCCTCACAGGTATTCCTGTACTTTAACACAACATGTTTATCAAAAACATCAAGTTGCTGCCTTGATACCAGAAACATTTGGTGAATAAATTGGAAACACAAAAAGTTGTGATGTTAAAAAATTTTTGCTGCCTGATTCGTGTCTGAAAATTACCAGGAAAGTGTCATGTTTTGACTGCTGAGTTTTATTTGGAGTGAAGTAGCAATAAAACCACAGGCCAAAAAACAGGGTTGCATTTTCCACAGGTGTCAGCTGAACAAAAAGATGATGCTGATGCTAGAAGCAACTCAGAGTGCGGGGAGGGGGGGAATTCTGGAGGAATTGCAGCGGCCCCTTTTCAATAAATGTGAGATCCTGGCCAGTCACGCAGTCATGGTCCCTGACAAAGCAAACAGTTTCATGGTTGTTACTTACACAAAACTTGGAGAACCGTGAGACTCTCAGTCTACGTCGTTATCCTGTAGCTACATTTTTCTCTCTCTCTCTCTTCAGAAAATTGCTATAGTTTCTTGTGAGACAGATTCATTTTCCCCCACCAGTTCATAACTGTGTGTGTCAAAGGATTTGCAGGTGAACAAAGGAGTTTTCTGAATAAGGCTGCCTTAGATGTAGTTTTCTGGTTTCCCACCTTATCATCTGGAGAGTCTGTCATTACAGAATTTCACTTTAGGAACCATTTATCAGCAAAGTGCACATAATAACGGTGTTCTTTGTGATTTCTTTTGCACCAGCATAGCAAAAAACACACTCTGGAGAAGAGAGGGACAATTTTGATGGCGCATCAAAACCTACAGCAATGGCTTTTGGGCCAGGTGGCTCTTGTGCTGTTTCAGAACTCCCCTCTGTACAGATATGAGCAGGAGATGGGTTACAGCTTGTCAAATTTGGTTCCTCTTGCCTATCACTCTATGTTATGAGAACAAAGATACAGAAACTAGCGTGCTGAGACTAGAAAACTGGAGTGGAAAATCGTTCAGGGCAGACCTGTGTTGCTGGAACACCAGGTGTGTTTGTGCTCTCTGCAGATGCTTTTAAGCATGAGAGATTCTGCCAAAAACCTAAATCAAAAGAAAGGAAAAGTAGAGCCCTGTATTGCATAATGTTTCAGGTGCACCGTATGCAGCCAGCTTATATGAATTAGCAGACACTTGCAAATTTTTTTATGAACTGCAGAGCAAACAAATTAGGTTTGTTCTTCATCTTCCTTCTATAATCCAGAACCAGATCTGTGCGTAGTTTTTTGCCTTTCCTCACAAAGAAAGGTTTTTATCCTGTTTGCTTTCTTGTCTTGTTACTGCTGTCTCACCTTTAATGTTGTCGGGGCTTTTTGCTGGAGTTATCAAAGAAAATGACACAATCATCCTCAGGTTTTTTTATACTGCCTTGGTTGTTTATTTGGCCTGCCATAAATCCAAAATTTATGTGTAGTCTGGGCTGCTTATGCCAAAGTCAAGCAGGACGCTCACTGTAAAGCCTACAATGGCTCTTATATATGATCTCAGTAACAATCTTGTTTCATCTGCCCTGTTGCTTCTTGTTGTTTTCATTGATACATTCTAGATATTCTTCTCTAGGTTTCTGTCACTATGATAAAACATAGCTTGTATTTGAGGGTTAGTTTATCTCAATATATTTTTACAACTGTGTGCACTGCTTTCAGGTAAAAAGACTCATGCTCTTGCCCCCTTCTTTAAAGCCTAAAAAGCATTCTCGATAGAAATGGCTCTGCACATAGAACCACATTTTCAGTCTGTAACGCTCTGGGTGGCAAAAAGAGAAAGGTTAAGTGATAGAATTTTCTCTGTCTATATCTTGCTTTTATTCCCGGTTTCCCCTTCTTGTAGTTCTGCAGCCATTATTTCTCTTACAGTCTAGACTGGCTGTAACGTATCTCAGTGGAAGTAATCTTTTTTAAAGTCCAACAACAAACTTCACGAATCAGCTTTGAGAGTACTCCTCTATGCATTTTTGGGATCTGCAAACACTCCCTTACGAATAACATAAAAGAATTTTCCTGCTGTATTTTCTCTACTTTTTATGTCCTTTGGGTATCCACCCAGCTCTTCAGTGCATGCCTTGAAATAAAAATAACAAAAACCACAAGACACTGTACTGTAACATCTTTGGCTCTCTGCACCAACCATTAGAGATATAAAGAGCTCTGAGGGACAAATGGTGCTTCTGGACATATGTTTCTGTCAAAAAGAGAGGTTATGGTGTTTCAAGATGCTCTTGAATTTTCATGGAAGGCCTGCAGATAGACTGCCCATACTGTATTGCCTCGGTTATGCCACTAATTTGGTTACACTTTGGACACTTTGGCCCTTTGTAAGTTCTGCAGCACATGGACAGTTCAGACTAAATTTGGCTCAAAAAGGCCTCTGAAAAGCAGGCAATTTTTTTTTTTTTTTTATAGAAGGTAGAAACTAGGATTTGAAACCAGATGCTTGGTTATTTTGAGTAGTTTTCTATTTATGATATCTTAGTTTAAGGTATGAACAAGTCTGAGTTTCTGTCATTGTGTTAAAACATTTCCTTTGCAGACCCTTAGTAAAATGCAGATTTTCTTTTTGATCCTTTGCCTTCATTTGCTTTTTCTCAGCACCAAAAGTGATCTGTGCTTATCTGTCCCTCTGAACTATTGTGTGAGAACAATTTTAACAATATTAAAATTTCTTTTTCTACAGTATGAGTTTTCCTGAACCCGCTTTGGTTTGATATGTTCTCCAGTGTAATAAAAAGACATGTACACTTCAAATGTTATATTCTGTCTAAGGTTTCTTCAGTATCAGTGTGGTTCAAATCTTCCTCCCTTCAAAGCTGCTGTACTATTCTTTCACGCGATCTTTGTCTTACATAATTGCACAGAAATTATTTTAGAGCATTAGCCTTTAATGGTCTCTCTGCTTCTGGTGCTGAGACATGAATACGTGAATCGGTTACAAGGTTTTGGGGAATGTTTTGTGACCGGTGATATTAAGCTGCTTGTGGAATAGATGTTCACCAAGACCTTCTGGATTAACTATCTAATCATCTCATGATGATGGAAGCATCTTCCTCTCCTATGTAGGGTATTCTAACTTCATTGAATGAGCACAGAAGTCAACTCATATGGTATCTACTTTTCTTACTAATGTCAGAAACTATTCTTTCTTCATTACATGGGTTGGTTTCATTCATATCTCTGTCCTACCACTTCATTTATTAAGTCCTCCGTCATCTGAACACCACACCCTGTTCCCCAGCAAAGATCACAGCCATCATGCAAGCTGTCCAGACCCAGCAGTGGTCTTCTCTCAAATGGCATCATTAATATTTCTTAGTTGCATATACACTACTCAGAAAGATGCTACCTTAACCCATGGGAAAACACAAAATAAGCTTCATCTCATAAAAATGCTCTTGATACTAGTTGCTAGGCAGGCCTATACTGTGGGGTTTTTTCCTGTATGCTGTGAAACTTCAAAACTACCACAGTTACAGTCTTCTTCCTTTCAGCCATTGGGTCTCACATGACATGCTACCTCAGCTAGCATTATTAAAAGTGTGGAGTGTGAGCAAAAAATGGAGGGTTTAGATAGAGTTACAGATTTCAAGGGCAGAAGAGATCACTTTGATGTTCTAAGCTGATGTCTTGCTTAACTCAGCATGGAATTTTGCCCCATGATTTCTGCCATAAGTAATGCCTTCTGCTGGGTGAAGAAGCTAGCAGTTGTCAACAGTTTGATTTTAAATACTTATGGTATCAATTTCTATCTAGCACCTAACTTTCATTTTCTCTTGCTTCTCTTTTTTATATGTAAAAGAAAGAAGTATATTTCTTCAGGTGCAGAAAAATGTAGGAAGTAGATGTTCTAAAAGTAGAAAAGCATTAGATATGGCTTCATGTATTTAACATCAATTGCATAACAGCAAGGAATTATGCTGCAGGGTGATACTGATGTGTGCAAACCAAGGATACTCACAGAGCCCACTTCACAGAAAATCTATGTCTTCCTGAAGCAAATTAGATCAAGTTTTTGTTTCTTTCTGTATCTTGCAAGGTGGTATTTCACTGATTTTTTTTTTCTTTTGTTGCTAACAGGGTAAAATGAATTTTGATAATCATACAGATACTATCCAGGGCCTTGTGTATTGATAGAATGAACTAAATTCAGGAGTAATTTTTGAAGTTGTAGTAAATTGTCTTGTGCCTGTATCTAAATGACTGGCTGACTGCTAGATAGGGATGCATGTTTTGGCTGCATCCCAACTTGGAGTACTTCTTAGTATCTTTCCTAAAAAACATGACATATTGTGAAAATTAGGTGTGTATTAATATTCTCAGATCAATGTGCCAACCCTGCGGGTGCATTGTACTTTCGGTTCTGTTAATTATTTTTGGTGCTAAAACTAATCTATACTCCCTTGAAGTAAATATGCAAAATGGACTTAGACATGTAGATACTTAGAAACAGTTTAGGTAGGTAAAAATTGTTGCGGAAGCAATTGAGTAGGTTGTAAAATTCTTCCATTAATGGTAAAAAAATTTTCAAGTAACAAAAAATTACAAAAAGTACCATGACTTTTTTTCTAAACTGTGATGACTCTAATAATTGTTCCTGCAAAATGTTAGTTAGAATTTGTCTACAAATGAACAGAAATACTTCTATACAAAATATTAAACTGGCAACCTAGGCAGACAGTTATGATAAGAATGCATTGCATAGGATGAATTCACCTAGACCAGTTCCTGAGGTGGCTATTTCTGAGAAGTGCCATTGCAGTTCATGCAGTACATTAAGTGACTCATACCCAGGTATGTGGCTTCTGAAGCAAAATATTCAATGGGCCTGATCTGACACACATGCAAATCAATGAGAAGCTTTCCATATGAAGCACATAAAATCACACCTGATTTATATTAAATGCATATTTGACATGTTTTCTCATTTTACCGGGAACCCCTTTCTAGGCGATGACAAGATAGGAAAGCAGGTTCTGCAGAACATTCATTAAAGATGAAGGCATCATGCAGACACTCAACATCAGGCAAACGCATTCAGACAGAATTCTGAATAAATCAGTATGATGAGCAAAGGGGAAAGAAAGGTTTCATGTACAGAGCTCCTGTACTGAGATATCAGCTGCTAGACGTCCTTTATCTCCCCACAAACCATTGTTCATGTTTAGGACAAAATAATTTTGAGGTTCAATATACCATTACTGCTAACACACATAATTAAAAATGTACGCATAGCCTAGTTGAGTCAAATAAAGGTTTTGCCCAGTGCTGCTTCTGTTCTTTGTCTCTGTGCATCCTCAATATTGCAAGGATTATGTATAAAAGAAGCTGAGGGATTGAACTGATATTGAATTCTGTCACATGGCAGCACTATTATTAGAAATGAAAGCCAGTATATGCTGCAAGACTGGGCCAGGAAATAAGGCATGAGGCATGCTTACAGTCTATGTTTTTTCTCCTCCATTATAGTTGCAGGACATAGACCATAAAACACTTAAGGAACTGGCAACATAAATTTTGGAACTGTGCCAAGACAGAGTTTCTTTTAATGGAATATTCAGAAAATTTGAAGTCTGGCTACATTAAAGAGTGGAACAAAATGCTAGCATTTCAGAATTCTCATGAAGAAAAAATGTTTAGTATTTTAAACATAAAAATGTTTTGTTCTTACGGTGACATACGTTTCTACGTTTTTCTGCTTTCTCCTGAAACAAAAAGATAAAATCCATGTGTTTTCACAAAGTGTTGACTTCAGTAGATCTGTATATTCAAATAAAACTTGCTTCCAGTGCTGTTTTTCCAACAAGTTGTATGAACTGAACTCTCCTTTTCAGATGGTTTAACCCAGCCCTCTGATGTTATGTATTTTTCCTTTATGTATATCTAAGTATGAATGAACTTTTATGTATCGCAACATTTTCCTATTATGGACTCAGGGTCCAAGTTTCCTATGAGGACATTAAAGTCAGTTTTTGCTTGTGGAGGCCTGACAAGCTTGCATAGCTCAGTTTTCCACAGAGAAGTCAAAAGCCCTCTGATGAAGAGCGTCCTCCCCAGAGGGAGGCTGGCCATCCATCAGCGTGTAAGACCTAAGAGCCACAAAGAAATTGCACTGGTCTCGGGCCACATGCATGGAAGTATAACAGCTGCGTCTACATTTCTTTATAGAATTCCAGGCCAGTCCTGGTCGGTCTTTGTGTGAATTCCACTCCAAGGCACCTAGAAGCAGAGGGGCTGATTTGGCTCACAGCCTTTCCTTTTTCTGATTCTTGCACAGAGCAATGTGTATCTTTGGCTCTTGTCTCCATTCCCCTCAGACCAGGCATCAGCCAGCTGGAAGCAGAAGTAGAAACTATAATATAACTCATCTAGCAGGATTTTTATGTTGTTCTTAAACATCTGTCTAAATACCATGTAAGAGTTATTTAGAAGAATTCTTTCTCTCAGGTTATAATGCAGATTCTCGAGCAGGTTCATAATATCACATCTTTATTTAAGAATAGATTTATTTTGAAATTATATGAATTCTTTATTCTTGAAGGATTTGGGTTGATAGTTGTATGGCTGTAAATGGGAAGTGAGTTTGAGTCATTATGTGGCATGTGATGCTTTATTTGGTAGATATTGGCATAAAAGTTCCAAGTCCTGTAAAAAGAATACTGCATACCACTGCAAAATGTTAATTGTCCTTTGCAATGATGTAACTTTTTTTGTCTATAAGGAAAGGTACGTAGCCAAGGAATATTCATTCAGGGAAACAGTGTAAGTCTTTCAGATAAGAGTATATGTTTCCCCTGTAATTTAGTGCTATGGCTTTAATCTCCAGGATATCTTCCTATTATTGTTAGCTATAATGGCAGGTAGCACACTAAGCAAGTAATATAAGGAAGGAAAGAGAACGTTAAAAAAACCAAGCACCAGACCAACCAACCAAAAAAAATTTCCAAGTTAACTACATGAAGAATAGGAAATGCCTTAATGGGCAATTAGTTGGTTTTGGATTACCATGCTTCTCCTCTTTCTTTCTTACCCTCACTTAATTTCTCATGGTTCAAGGATAGAATAGTAGCTCAAATGTGTAAAGTGCACTTTGCAAGTTAAATACTTAAAACTGAAAATCATACTACCTATATAAAGTTGTCTATTTTAGCATTTAGAAAACTAAGGCATTTGGAAATCTCAAATGTGGAGAACCTGGCGATCAAAGGAATATGAGGAAAACAATGTGATGTCAAAGTGATTTAATTTTACAATCAGAGGATCACGGAATAATTCAGATTGGAAGGGACCTCTGGAATTCGTGGAATCCAGTCTCCTGCTCAAAGCAGGGTCACCTATGTGGTCAGACTAGGCTGCTCAGGACTTCATCCAGTCAGGTGCTGAAAACCTCTAAGGGCAGATACTACCAGCCTCTCTGGGCAACCCATTCCAGTACTTGACTGTCCTCAGGGTGAAAATGCTTTTCTTTATACATAGTCTGAACGTCTCTGATTTCCATTTATGCCCATTGTCCCCCACCCTTCCACAATGCATTTTGTGAACAGTCTCTCTGTCTTCTTAATGACCTCTTCACACATGGTTGCAGACTGTAATTTGGTCTCTCTAAAGCCATCTCCTCTCCAGGCTGAACAAGTCTCATTCCCTCAACCTTTCCTCACAGGACAAGTGCTTCAGCCCCTGTCCCGATCCAATATCGGGGAGGTTTCGATGCGATCCCAGGAAATGAGATTAAGACGCAAACGTAGTCATATGCCGTGCAACCTTGTACACTTTATTTTCAGTGAACCGGGAATCGAAGGTCTGGCGGGGATGGCAGCAGGGGGGGGAGAAGACGAGACAGAAAAAAAGAAAAAGAGTAAAGTCGGAAAAATCCCAGCGAGCAAGGAAAAGAAGTGCGGGGGGAGGACGGCATCACTTACCACCACCATGGATTCAACGATGTCCAGCGATGTCCGGTCGGCTCAGTCTCTGTGCAGGCGTGGAGGCCCCGGTGAGGGTGGAGCCCAGCAGCGAGGCGGTGAGGAGGAGAGCAAGAGGGCGGCGAGGACCATGTGCTGCCCTTTTATAGGGGAATTTGCGCATGCGCAGAGCATGTCCACATACGTGCAGTTCCTGCCATGCGTGCTGCCCGCTTAGACAAGTCCATTCTTGCCTGTCCACGTGCTTCTCTGTACGCAAGCGCTTTCCTGCAGGTCATGGTGGCAGTTTCTTTCCAGAGGCCAGCAAGAGATGATAATGGCAATGTCGAGACAAAACCAGTTTGTAGCGGTCTTCTACAGCCCCCAACCATTTTGATGGCCCTCTGCTGAATTATTTGAAGCTGTCGGCGTTCTCTTCTGATCTTTGTGACATTCCGTGGGTGACAGAGAGCAGCCTTGAAAGGATACTGGCCAGCTCTCTGAACGCCCCTGGAGACCGCTCATCTGATTCTGTGGACTTGTATGGGTGAAGACTGTTGGCCAGCCTCGTTGGTGAAGACTGAGACAAAGGCGACACCAAGTACTTCAGCCTTACCTGTGTCCACAGTCACTACATTACCTGCCCTCTTTTGCACAGGTAATGTAGCAGTAGAGTCTCTCTTTGTTACCCCTGATGTCCCTTGTAAGTCTAAACTGCGGCTGAGTTTTGGCTTTCCTGACAACAGTCCTACATGCCCCTGGCAGTGTTTCTAGATTTCCAATTCCTCCTTGGAAGTGAAGGGCACGTCCACCTGTGCATCACCCCTTGGTGGCCCATGCAGTACCTGTATCAAGAAGTTCTTTCTGACACCTTCCAGAAGTCTTGACTGCCTGTGTTCTGCCATTCTGCCTTTCCAGGAGATCTCGGGGAAATTTCCCCAGAAGAACCATGGCCTGCAATACGGAGCCTGCTTCAAGTCCACTTCCTCACCCTGATTAGATGTCTGTAACAAACCCCCCACCGCAGTGTCACCCTTACTGGCCTGTCCTCTGATCGTGACCCACAAGCTCTTAGCCAGGCTGGAAAAGCTCCATATGTTTGAGCTGCTCCTCCGTGTAGAGGGCCTGTTCATCCCAATGAGCTTGTCCAACTCTATCCCAGCGCTCCAGTCATGCAAGTTGCCCCACCGCATTTCCATTACCTCAACAAGGTCAGTTTTGTGGCCACATGCAGAGCTCTGCTTGTTTCCCAAGCTGTGTGCATTTGTGTAGATACAGTCTTCAGTCCTTTCACTGCCTCGTTGTTCCTGAGGTCTCTCTTGTACCTGTCTTATATCTTCCTTTCTTATACATCTTATATATAATTAATTTCAGTTCTGAAAGTCACTGCTAATTGACATCAAAATTGGTAGCTTCAGACCTCTTTAGAGTGAGGTGTGAAATATCACAGACTAGTCTGGGGAATGAATGTTTGTATGATTCCAGTTTTGTATTGGTGTGTTATAAAAAAAAAAGTTTATTGTTTTGCATTTCACTAAAATACCCCATTTTTATCAGAAAAATAAACCCCCTCCCTTATTAGAGCAGATTTTAATGACTATGAATGCTGTAATAAAGAAGAGCCACCTCCATTCTATTTTTTATGCCCACACTGTAAATTCATTCTGATGTTTCATTTATTTAAAAATTCCCTACTGCTATCCCTCTTGGAAGACACAAAAAAAGAACAAGAGGTCAGACTCTAGTCACATCTTGTGTGTATGAAGCATAACGCATCTACCTTAACTTTTAAAGTTTTTCCTAAAAAATACTGAAGAAAATTATGCCAAAAATAGAAGAGAATTCATACCAGAACAGATTCGTTAATTGTATCTAAAGCAAACTGTCAGCTGATTTGTTGCTAAATAAGTCGGAGAAAGTCCTAAACAAATAAATTGTATTCAGAGTTTCACATATATATCTTTAAACAGGAAAGTTAAAAGTAGGAATGTGAATTTCCAAAAGACTAAGAATATGCCAAAACATTACCCACCAGTTATGCCTCTCGGTGTTCTTTTTCCCAGAAGAAGGAGAAAAAAAAAAAAAAAGTGGTTGCTGGAAAACATTCAAACTTGAATCCTTTTACTTTTAACAAAATATGACACTGCCTCTTAATTCTAATTGAAGTTGTCTGGTATGTGCTCCACATACTGAGCCCACAGCGGATCGCAGAATTATTAGCAGAAGGGAGCGCGACGAGGTTTCTGAATGGCAAAGCTGGGGCTGGGTTCACCCTGCACACCTTAGCAGTATGAACTGTCGCAGCGTTGTTGCCTCAGGTATTTCAGGCTTTCCCTCTGGAACACCATGTCCTGTGATGCGAAGGAAATTGCTGCCCTTTCTCCTCTGTACCAAAATATTAGCCTCCTTTGCTTTGCCCTCCTTCCAGTTGCTAAGAAAGTCGTCTGTTCTAAGCTAAAGTTACAGCATCTGGTTTGTAAAATGTCTAGAAACTTCTTGGCATGCCAGAGCATTTGTAAAAGAATATCTCACCCCTTCTACAGGGCCTCAGCACAGTTCTGCATTAATGATGGCTTGTCAGTTTGAACTTCAACCCTTCCTCTGAATTATCTGACATGGCTACTGTTAAAGCAAATGAAAGAGATAATTGCTGTCTGTGGGTTTTTTATTTTAATTTGTTGCATTTAGTGCAACCTAAACATAGGTCTTTTCTCTCGTTACGATAATTTATTACAGTGCATTTCAAGAAGGGGAGGTCACAAAACAGAGAAAAGGCCAAAACCACTGCAGAAGGACGTGACCTGACAATACAGGACAGACAAGTGTAGTTAGGGTTCCTGTGAGGGTGTCTCCGCTTTGCAGTGGAAATTACACATTGAGGACTCACAGAGACATTCTTAATAGGAGCTGGCTAAGTTGGTTACTCTCCAAAAGTTGAACCCAGTATGTATACGAGTATCAGAGCTGGTTTTCTTTTCTCAGTACTGCTGAATATTGCTGGATAGGTTTCACCTTCGTGACTGCTTTGAAAACAAACAAAAATTACCCCCTGTTAACAATGGGCAGACTGGCAAAATGTTTAGTATTGTGACATGTGGGAGCTGCTGAAATTAGCAGCACAGCTTAGGCAAAGTAGACCTCTGGAGCAAAATCTTTTTGAACTAAAAAGAAAACGTAATATGTATTTTTAGCAGTAAGAGAGGCATTTTTTGCAAGGTCTGCTCTTCCCCACTTTGCTGCTCTGTGTGTGTGTTTTTCTGAAATTTTTATACTTTGGTGTTTGCCAGGAGTCGAAACATTAGCTAGATTCTCTGCTAATATAAATAATTTAGTTCTATGAACTGCTGTCTTTTACACCCACTGAGAATCTGGTCCATTTTTTGAAGATACACATGGTCATATTAAAGTGACTAATCTTTAAAAAATGTTCTGTTCAACCGTTGCCCACCCTTCCGCTTTTCAGCTTCAGATTTGCACTTCTGAGCCTTGTTTTCAGTTCATTTCAGAATAATAAATAAACTGAATGTGCCAAATACATTTTATCTTCCTGACCTATTCCAGCTGCAAAGATTTCCCTGATTGCTTACCCCATCTCTTTTTTGAGCTATGATTTAATTGTTGGGTTTTTTTTAAATTTATATCCCTTTGCTATCCAGTTCCCAGCTGCAAATTCCCAACGTTATATTCAGCATTTTCACCATATGTTTAAAATAAAGAGTCGTCCTTTCCCACCCCTTTGGAGAACAGATCACACCAGCTCAACCAGTAGGAATGTGGGGAAGGACTTGCTAAATATCGAAAGGCACGAAGGGGAAAAGGCAGCATTCACAAAGATTGTCCTGTTTCTTCTCTCAAGCAGTGCTTCTTCATTGCAGCTGAGCATGGTAGGAAGTTATTTTCACAGGGCTGTGCTTTCAACAGAGTCAAAATTTACATTATGCTAGCCTTTTTCCTTCCCACTCTTGCATGCATAAAGGAGATTATTTTATCTCTTGAATCTTGCAATGTAGACATTAGCAACTTGTCTGAACAAATACAAAGGCGACATTTCTTGGCGTGTAATGCTTTTCCATGTTAAAAAAGTGAAAAATCACTGCATTTACTTATACCTTCCCTCTCCTTCTCAGCATATGGACATTACTCAAAGAACTGGAAAACAAAAAGCACGTTTTCGGAGGTACTGAGAAACCTCAGGGGTGGCTGATGTCATTGAGAGATGTGGTTAATGGCTGCCTTTTAAATGAAGGCTGCCATACCTAGCATGGCTAAACTACTGGCTCTGCTAACACCTTCGTGTATCAGAGCTCTGTCAGTTTTGTACTCCTGAAAGCCATCAGATGGAAGGGATCCGGAAGTCATGGATGACAGCAGGTCCCGGCAGCCAAACCTTTCTCTTGCAGAATGGTACAGGCTTGTCCAGGATGGTCAGCCAGATCAAAAGCTATCCATGGGCCATGTAACTTCAGCAATCCCTTTGGTTTACTTGCTGCCATTTCTAGGAATGTAGATTATACAGTCGGCTCAATGCCTCACACAAGAACTGCTTTTAAGATTACTCCGTGAGCAAAAAAGCCACACACTGCCCACTACTATATGCAGTGAACCTACGGTGTGCTCCAGAGTGCTAGTTTTCTACATCAAAATCAGAAGATCTTTTCAGCCCACAAGCAACGCAACAGACACTTCAGGCTTTTAGGCACTGTATGGTAGAGCTAGTTATAAGGAAACTGAGAGTGAGAGAAGATCAGCCTCTATTTTCAAGTGTGTGCTTTACCATTGTTAGAGTCGCTGATCAATTGCTTTTGCTTCCATCCTTACATTCACAGCTCTGTTTCTGTCTGAGTTCCAGCTGAAGTTATTCTGAAGGACATAGATCATGCCTCAGAAACGATTCTGCAACTGCAAAATGACTTTTACCATGTATGGAAAATACCAGTGTCAGCAGGTGGCAGCCCTCTTTCCGTATTCCACCTGGCCTTTTCAATGCATGAGTTCAGAGTTCACAACATAGAATATTAAGGCCCAGAGACAGCTGTCCTAGAAGACTGGATGTGCCGTAAATCAGCAGTGGTAGAAACAATAAACTTAATACATTTGCAGCCCTTAATTAAATGAAATAAAATTATTTCTTATTGCACCTTTAAAAAGATACATCCTGCTTTTCTTTCTGAACATATCTGTTGTCTGCTGACAAATTCTAGATGTAGCAGATCTGGTCCTGTATCAAACAGAGAAGCCCATGCTGAACTACTGTCAAGAGCCACCTGCAGTACTTGCTGTCTTGACATTTCTGGGACTCTTGGCAAGCTTTGTCTGTCTCTATCCGGTTGCATCTGGGGCAATGGAAGAGAATTCCTCAGGTCCGTTCTGGAGTCCACAACTCTGGAGAAGAACCAACCATTACCCAGGGTTACAGACTACTGATACGTAGCATGAACTGCCATCACAGCTGTGATCCACAGAGATGTTTCATTCAAAATTCGATTGTTGGAAAAGGCTCTCTTGGAAAGGGCCACGCACCTTTGAAACTCACTTCCTGTTGTTAGGCGAGAGCTGGCCAGATTTGTTAACCCTCCTTCCTAGTCTACAGGCTGTGAAGAGCAGAGATTATCTGAGATTTTGGGAATAGTTTCCAAGGTTCAGACATTTCAAATGTAGTTAGGGCAATACTGTAAGTGACTCATTGACAACGTCTATGTCAAGCATATTTTCAAGAGCTTATCAAAGGTATCTACAGGGGAGAACAGGCTTTATCCGGGGTTATAAAGAAATAATGGACTTAGCAGGGCACCAGTGAATTTACTTCATAGCAAGTAATCTCTGGAAAAAGCTAATCTTTGCATGGTATAAAGTAGAAGAGAGCTATAGCTTACTTATAACACAGTTATATTCTTCTGCAGAGCTAAAAGATATAGTATTGAAATAGAAATAATATTTCCTTTCTTTTCTTTGTGAAATGAGGACTAAATAATTATTTCAAAGATTAAAAATATTTAAGTCAGTCGTTTTAAAGCAAGGATAATTCTTCAAGTCTTTGTAGTAATATCAGTGTGTAATTTAGACTAAGAATAATAAATTAGTATCTCATAAAATACTAATTAACAAGAAAAAGAGGGCAGATGTGGATTGTTGTGAGCAAAAATACCTTTTGTATCTCTCTAGCCTTCCTCTGCAGTTTAAAATAATGAAAAAGCAAATTCAGCCTCAGTGTAAAATCAATGATTTTCATAAGGCTGAATTAGGATTTGAAGTGAGGAGAATCATAGGTTGGAAAAGAACTGTACAATCATCAAATCCAACTGTCAACCCAACACCACCTTGCCTACTAAATCATATCCCGAAGTGCCACATCTGCATGTTTTTTGAACACCTCCAGGGATGGTGACTCTACCACCTCCCTGGGCAGCCTATTCCAATGCTTGACCACTCTTTCAGTAAAGACATTTTCCCTAATATCCAATTTAAACTTCCCCTGACACAACTTGAGGTCATTGCCTCTCGTCCTATCACTTGTTACTCGAGAGAAGAGACCAACACCTGCCTCACTGAATGGAAGTGATCCATCAGCTAAAAGAAACTGATAAATGATGTTGATGTAAAAAGTATAGTAATAGTTTTCTGAGGTTTAAGTGTTCATACTATGTATTTACTTAGTGACTGTAATTACTAAAACTCTTCTTCCAAAATACTGACATTAATTAATTCCTTTGGGTGACTCTGTAGGTGAAAGAAAGCCTATCATTTGAATTGTTTACCTTGGCCCTCTCAAACAATTACTGGGCTAGTTGGGTAACAGAAAACAGACTGTCAAATAAGACTCACTCAAATGTTACAGACTGTAAGTTCAAAGCCTCTGTTGAATTTTTAGGGTAACTCTTAGCCGTGGATGGAATTTGACACTAAGGGTACATGGTGAAGACCCATAAACCCGATGTGAGTTCAGTGGAGTCAGAGTAGCATAACCAGGAGTAGAATTTGATCCAGTCTGATGACTGGAGCATCTCCCCTACGAGGAGAGGTTGAGGGAACTGGGCTTGTTCAGCCTGAAGAAGAGAAGGCTGCGAGGGGACCTTATAAATGCCTACAAATATCTGAAGGGTGGGTGTCAGGAAGATGGGGCCAAGCTCTTTTCAGTG
>Ga0065711_1035392_pt1 | contig 22387 bp, 18 predicted proteins | sample Hoacrofraction12_FD_59098 | JGI IMG/M metagenome (GOLD analysis project Ga0065711, IMG submission 59098) | Hoatzin crop microbial communities from Cojedes, Venezuela - Epithelial fraction 12 v2 (version 2) | ecosystem: Host-associated > Birds > Digestive system > Esophagus > Crop | place... | reverse complement strand
TGCTGTAGGTGACCCTGCTTCGGCAGGGGGGTTGGACTAGATGACCCACAGAGGTCCCTTCCAACCCCTACTATTCTGTGATTCTGTGATGCTGTGATTCTGAGTTTATAAATTACTGCTGAGTTTCTTACCAGGTACCCTAGCAATACTCTGTTCTGAGCCCCCGTTTTCATGGATGAGATGCGCCCTCCTTTAGCCTCCCCAGGGCCAGGATTTCACCCCTGCTACAGGTGGTTTTAAGAACTGTGCAGGTGATGCAGAGCAAGACAGTTGTTTGACTCATCAGAAATCCCTTGGTACCTTAATGCAGCAGTATGTATTTAAAAAATACCAGAGGATTTTTTCATAATTCCTGAGTCACGAAGTAGTATAGTACTGTGAAAGTTATGAACTTAGAGTGCCTGTCTCCAGTGGCCGATCTAAACATGAACAGGAGCTGGGGCTTATTGTTACAGGAAGAAAGTAATGGAGAAAGAAATGCAGCTATTGTCAGTTGCAAAGAAATGAGTGCCCTTCAGTAGCTCTGACTTCATCACCAGCTGCATTTTTATGCATATAACATGGAGATTTTCTTTTTTTAAAAAGTCTTGCAAGGGTGCATCCACATGTAATAAATCTCCTCCTGTATTCTTTTCTGACAGTGATTTACCTAACTCTGGTTGTCCCAGAACCTGCTGCTTCTGCCACAACAATCCTCCTAGCTGTTATGCCTGGTTTTGTGCGAGTTGAAGAAGTATATTGGTTATTTGAGCACTTTCTAAGTTGTGGTGCTTCTATACACTATGATTTACAAATGTAAGAATATATCCTTTTTTACTGTTGGTTAAATTTTTCCAGTGTCCACCAGGTAGTTTTGCCAAGACCGTTCAGGTGCTATGTACTCCCCTTGTAACTGGAACAGCCAGTCATGGCAGGAGAAGAGTGTGAAGGACAGGATTCCCAGCGGGAGTATGCTCCCAGCAGGAGATACTACATGTCTGTGACCTGTGAGCAAAATATATGCAGCTGAGTATCCCAGGATTAGGTATTACCTCTGGACTTCTTTGACAGAGATGGCAGGGAAGAGTGAGAAACAGCAGGTCCTTGAGGGTTGCCTGGAGGTCGGCATACTGTGTGTTTTAGTCAGCCCAGGTAGTTTTGAAACAGATTTACTCCATCCAGGAGTAAATGCTACCTGGGGTGACAGTAACTTCTCCAGTTTTCTCAACAACAGAAAGGCATAATTTACAAATGAGCCATATCATTGCTAGTAAATACGCATTGGGATAAAGATACAACTTGATTAGCAAGTCTAATCATACACAATACCAGATTTTTATGTGTTTGTAGGTAGTGGAATGGCTCCACTAGAATATTGAATGTGAGATTAATAGCAAAAAGTGTGTGTGTTTTTTATCTCAGCTTCCATGTGACATGTCTTTTAGTCTGAACAGGCACATTCGTATAAACTGTACAATACTGAGAGGTAAACATGGAGTAAGTTTAGTTTTACTTTTCATTCTTTATTTTTATGTGTGTTTATTAAAACCATTAAAAAGATAAATCTGAAAACAAAACAGAAATCGTTTGCGTATGCCAGCAGAGTTGAAACTGCAGAAGTACAACCCTTATCATGAAGATTGCCTGGAAACTATACATAGGGATGTCTTTAAAAAGCAACAGCTCAATGGCAGTGTCTATGCTAGAACAGAAGGTTGAAAACCATCACACTGCTTGTTACTGGACGTTAGCAAGATGTCAGCTTTGTATTTGAATGACTAAGTATCTAGGCTTCTAGCATCAAGAAGCTTAGAAGTACGATATTGAAGCAAGACTCAAGCAGCCTGTGACTAGCGGTGTTTCCCTGCTGCTGAACTTGAACAAGGGAGTGACTGTCTGTAAGCAAGGTGATCTTGGACTGAGAGCATGATGATGTACAGAGTACCATAGGTAGGCTTAATGTTTAAAGTATTGTCATGTATTCCACTGACAGCGCAGCCTCCTCTGTCGTGACCAATCCCCCTTTTTTCCGAAGCAGCAGAAGTATCCCCTACTCTTTGTTACCTCATTTGTTAACTCATTTGGTTCAAATACTGGTTCTGAACAGACAGGTACTTCATTTGGTTATAAATCATTGCCGCTGCTGTTGCAGTTGCTAAAAAAGATTTGTCGTACAGCTCTTCCAAAGGAGGTACCACCTCCAGATAGCAAAGTGCTGCAAGAAAATACATGTTCACTGCCTGCCGTTTGGATATAGCTGTGTGACTCTAGCATGGAAAGGGGCTGGACTGTCCTCTGAGATGGAGGGGGGATGAACTTGCTCTTTTGACACTTTCCATGTTTTGAAGTATCCAGAACTCTACCAGACTTCTGTATTCCCTTCTTTTTATTCTTGCACCCTCGCTCTACAATTCTGCATGTTTTTGAAATGGGCCTTGCAGAGAGGTGCTCTGCGAGCAGCGCCAGCTCCTGGGGTTCATGTCTCGGGAGGGATCTCCCTGGAGCTGGCAGAGCTGTGGGCTGCCTGCCTCCCCCTTGGCGCAGGTGTGCAGTGTTCGAGTAACCCGTTGCCACATGCTGTCTCCTGTCCTGCCAGTACTGTTCGGATAGTCGGAGGGCATCTGTTGGGTATGCGAGGTGTTCGTCTTTGGCAAGGTTCTTTTCCAAATCATGGCTAAATGTGTTGGACCATCAATTCTGTATAGCTGGTCATCTTGTTCTTAGTGTTTGTTTTTCATATTTGTTGGATTTTGATGAAATGCTGATGAAAAGCCAACATCAATGACAGACCAGGTGTAGTAGATGTAATTTTTCATAAGCAGTGCAGGAAAGGTGCAGTTTTGCCTAAATTCATTCAGCACATATGTTCTGTTTTCCTGGCACATACAGATTTTCTGCAGAATGGGATTTCTAATAAGTAAATACTTTCCTTTCTGCATTCGATTCTTCCTCAGGAAAATACCTGCTGCTTGTCGATTCATGTGCTTTGTTCAGATATTAGAGTTCAGAGGAATAAAATAGAGCCGGTAGGGCTGGGAAAGAGAGTTTCGCTAGCAGGCTGTTCTGAAGCCCCTGCATTGGTAGTTCAGCAGCTGAGCGCTTCCTCTGGCTTCACGTAGGTAACGAGGACTTTCACACAGGTACCTCCTAAATCCTGGAAATCAGAGAATAGTTGGAAAGAGAGAATAACAAAGAGGAATGTACGAAACCTCTCATTAAGACAACCTTGCCAGTTGAGGGAGCACGTTTCTACAAAATTCAGCAAAAGAAGAAAGTACCCAAGAGATAGTGATGGAGAGGAAAGTTGTTTACCACTCTGGTGGCAAAAGCCTTGATTATATTCTTGCTGTTTTCATTGTTTCTCTTCAGTTGAAGAGTTTTTACAGTATTTGTGATGGTGCTGTTTCTCCCTCTCCCCTGTTTCCGTCAGTACAATCCCAGCTCCTTTTTTGCTTGCTACTCCATGGCACCCAGCGTGCTGAGAGTTGCCGCCAGTGCCAGTAATTTGCAGGTGGAAGGAAGCACCCGGTGCTGGCTGCGGCGCTGCCCTGGCTGCCGGCCCCGGCACAGGCATCCCAGAGCAGCTCTGCTGGCTAACTGCAGTGGTCTCACCTTGCAGGCTGTAGGATCTTCAGCAACAACCCTGAAAAAGAAAGATGTGATGGGAGTAAGCGAAATATCTGCAAGGGGGGCAAATGATGTTACTGGCATGCAATTACAGCAGTTCCTGAATTCCTACTGCATGGCTCAATACCCATCTCATTTTCTCACGGTGACATTTTCTATGCCATTTTTGATTATTCCTTAAGGATGCAAATCCTTAGAAACAACAAATAGCTGGGAGTCCTGCTTGGACTTCCAAGAGCAGCGTCATGTTGAGATTTGGGAATTTCAGGGAAAATGAGAAGAGCAACCAAAGACAAGTACACGTTTTCTCCGCTGATGTAAACAAACCCGTGACTCCCGGGGAGGAGAGCTTCCTCTCGTATCAACATGGGCTCTTTCGCTTGACTTAGCCTGGGTTTGGGGCGTGTGCAGGAACCTTAAATAGCTTCTTCAGTGCCACTCTTCAAGCAAGACAGAACATGTCTGGAGCTGTCATTAAAGAGACAAGTTTGTGTATCCTGAGCATGTGGTTTTCTGATAGCTTTAAACAAACAAACAAGAAAACCTTTAAACAAAATCTCATCTGATTTCAAGAGTGGGGTTTTTTTGGTTTGATTATAGGAAAAGTATATATGATGCTTGTCAGACAGTCACAGTTACTTTCTGCAAAGTTTTGTCCTCAGCAGTATCTCTGTCATTCACCATCCATGTTTAAGTTTAAAGCAGACTGGTTTGGGTTTTTTGTTTTTAATTAGATGGACTGTGTACGTAACCAGGCTCTAAATTTGGTTCCACTTTTCCTTTTGTTCCTCCCGATCTAATTGTAAATACTTCCTCCAAAGCACAGAAGTGACAGAATTTTTCATTGAAACAATTGCATTTTTTATGTCAACATCACAACAGAAAATATTGGCTCTAGTTTTCAGTGGTATGATTAACCAGATTTTGCTACAATTCCTTTACTCTCACAGTGGAAACTAGTATTGCAGACATACCCACTATAGAAAAAAATGAGCTGAAACAGTTAATCTTTGGCAGAATTCTGAGTTCTTATCATTAAAATTTCTGAGTTTTTATCATGAAAAAACCAAATAATCTCATTATAGTCACTAGTACTTATGCCAGCACTAACTCCGAATAGCAGGTATTTTAAACTTGTTGTTATTTGTGTATCGAAGTACTCTGCTGTACAGTTATAAATACTTTTGTTGGTGGCCGTTTACTTTCTCCTGTGCACCTTCTTCTTTGAAAATCAGACCCCTGAAGAGACTAAAGCTGATTCCTCTGATTCATTTGGGATGTATTTGCAGAAATAATTTAATCTCTTCACTAAAATAAAAAGTGGGGAAGCAGGGGGTTAAGCTGGAAGTTCAAACTGCTCTGTAGTGAGTAGTCGGACATCTATAAGCTTTCGCATGACTTTGGAGCCTGCACACTGTAGGAGGAAAAAGTCCTGATTTCAGAAAGCTACATAAATACGTGGCTGGTTTATATTTTCCTAGGATGGCACAACTTCATGAATTTTTGGTGGGGAAGGCAATGAAGTGTGAGAGTACGGACAGCTGTTTTCCATCAGCAGCTAATGAACAGCCCATCCATCACATAAAACAGTACTATCTCTGTGTTCACAGCCAAAAAGTTGTGGAGATGCTGGAGAAGCTCAGCTGATTCCGATTTTGGTCTGCTGTTTCCTTCTCAATTTCCTTTCCTGGGAAAGAGTGGATGGCGATAGAGCACAGTAAGATCATGAATACCAAACAATCCTCTCGGTAAGGCGTGGGTCACCACCAGTTTCTCCTGATCCAAGGTCTGTGACTGCAGGCTGCCTCTAGAGCTGTTGCGGTCTCCTTTGGGGAAGTCATCTTTGATGCTTCCCAAAATATTGAATCAGTCAGAGGAGAGGGAGAGAGAACACCTTTTCCAGCCCTCGTGCCAAGGCGCTGCTGTTGTGCTTTCAGCCAAGAAGGAAGAGAAGTCTGCTGAGCAGGAGACCTGGGCTTGTGGGTTGGGTCATGGGGATCTGGAATGGTTACATGGATCACTGTGTGGAAAGGAGCTACTCTTCATTCGCCTTGTTTAAATCACAGAGGAGAACCAGTCTCAGCAGGGATCGGGCTAATCCTTTTTACTGTTTATGTCAAACAGTCCTTGGTCATTAAAAACTGGAATTTCTTTTTGCATTAAACGAGTAAGTCAGCGTAGGCTGCTTATCCAGTTCCAACTCCGGCTGCTGAGAAAGTAATTCTTTTAGTAGGTTAAGGAACATCATTTTTATGCTAACCTTTTTTCTTTTGAATTCTTTTCTACAGATGCCTTCCAGAAATCTTTGGATGTTTGATATGTTACTATAGATGTATAGCAGAATTTTGACAGCTTTCTTATTGCTCAAAACATGTGGTTCCCTGCAGAGACCTTTTCTTCACTGTAGCCTTATTGCCAAGTTGTCAGAGCATTAATTAAACCAGAAGAATAAGGCATTGCATGTCATTTCCTATACTGGATGCCTTCATGTCAGGGACATATCTCCATGGCAAGAACCTGTATATAAACAAAAAATAAGCCTGGCAACAGTACAAAAGCTCATGCAGGCTTTTAAGTGAAAAATGTGGCAAATGAAAATATGGAATTTAAAGTAAAGTATTCCTAGGGAAAATTAAGAGTTCGCTGGTTACTTCATTCCTTAAGCACAAATGTGATGATTTCATTTGGCTACTATGTGTATTCCAATGTTATTTTTAATCTCCATATTTTAGATATTTATTGGCTCGAACTTTAAAAGGTTTCACATTCTAAAAAACCTCATTCATTGTAGGTAGACTGAATGTTCCTTAGTGGGATTACAGATTCTCTGTGTGAGCACATAAAATTGTGTATAGTAAAACTTCATTCCATATAAACTGCTAATAATTTGCATACATTTCATTTTGCTGCTTGGATCAAAATGTCTGCTTTTCATATATTATACATCACCTCTCAATTTTATGTCCATTTACTCTGCTGTTTAGAAGCCAAAAAATACAGCACACATGTTGATGCTTTTCCTGCAATAAAATGAATAGATGCTTAAACTGTAATTGCAATCCGCCGCTTGCTAACGCTGCAGGCAGAGCCACGACGTTAGAGAAACAGGAGTATTTTTCATTCTTTTGCACATTTGCCGGGCTGTGGTTCTTTGTGACTCTTCGCAAAATAAATTTGATAATTCACTGCCAAGTTAAAAGAAAAACAAGAAATATTTTCAAGAGCTAAAAAGAGAAAAATTGTGTTACGGGCACTATGAGATGAAGAGGTGATAGCTGGGGGATAAAACTGTCATGGATACAAGGGGGTCTTCCCTTTCTTCTTCCCACGTAGAGAGCTGTTCCCAGTGGGTTACATACAGAGACGCTCCGCAAAGGAGGAACACTTCACTGGTTGTGCCACAGAGGCTTGGGACAAGCAGTGGGACAGAGGGATGTCCATCACTTGCAGGCTTTGTCACAGCCATGGCCAGAGAACCTGAGTGTAAGCTGCTGTGCTAATGAAGAGGGACCCAGAGAGCACTGGTTGTAGCTTCCCCCTCAGCTGAACACGGCAGCAGCGACAGCACCTCAACATGTCATTTGAAACATTTGCAAGCTTAAAAGGTCTTTGCTGTTGTGAGGAAGCTAGGTTAACGTTAAACACATACTAGATCATGTTTCTGGGCTGGAGCCTCAGGGCTGCTCTCCTCAGGCAACCTTCAGTCCTCCTCCAGGAGCTCTGTGCCCTAGGTGGGCGGCATGGCCGGAGGTTGCTGCCTCTCGGGTGTGACTGTGGCGTGGTGGACGGGCAGATGCAATGGCTGCGCCGCCAGGAGCTGCTTGTGGCAGCATATGCAGCACGCTCCCCTTCTCCTGCTGTCTTCTGACTGTCACCGGTGTTTCGGATGCATGTGCAGAAGCACGACGTGGGTGCCAGTCTTGAAGCTGCACTTCAGCAGAGCAGTTTCACACTTGTGCTACTTCCGATCCTGCACAAACCCTTCCCCGATGAATCCTCTAAGACAGTTCTCGTGACGCCGAGCGGGCTGTTTGCTGGGGAGTTGGTGCTCAGGCATTTTGCATCTCCGGCAGCCTCCGAGGCTGTACCTGGGAGCCCAGCAGTGACCGGAGCGTGTCCCAGGACTTGGGGCTGTCTCTGAAGGAGTGGGTGAGATGTGTCCTCCTTCAGCTCAAAGGGTTGCCCCTGCAGACACTCTGGGGTAGTCAGGAGCTTGGGCAACCACTGGGCACCCTGGGTGAGGGAAGGAAATTTGAAGTGCTGCCGTGTTAGGCCATGCTCATGCCTCCTCTGAAGTGTCAGACCGATGCCGTAAGTCTCCTGCTTAGAAGAGACCGCACTGTCAGCAGAGCTTCTGCCATGAGGCGAGTGTCCCTATGCCTGTCCGCAGCGCTGCGGCTGCCAGCAAGATGCGCGGGGTCTCGTGGTGTTCGGCTGTGGAGAGCTCGCCTCGGCCTGGAGCGAGGGACAGCGCTGAGACGTCTCCCACGACTGTGTCGAGGCTTGATGTCCCCCCGGTTCCCTCCCCGCCATACCCTCTGCTAAAGCATCCTCACCATTACTCAAATAATTGGATCCCTCCTCTATTTTAAAAAAAAAAAACCTCTAAAAATATTCTTTAAATATTTCTGATGAATAGCATTAATCCCCTAAGAGAGGAACGCTCTAAATTGCTTAGCTGCAAGCATCTTTTATTCATGAGCAGCATACGCCATACATTCACTCCCTCACCCAAGTCTCAGCCATTATTTCAGGCAGAAGAAAGCACATCTTTAGCATCGTCGGCTTTTGAACAATCGGAGAATGTATAATGAAGTGGCAACACCTCTCAGACACAATAACCTACGGAAATGTTCCAAGCCTTTGTAATCTGTGGGCATTTTAAATCGTTAACTGGTAGCCAACCGAACTTTGTTACTGAACGGTTACGTTTATGTACACACTTGGAGCTCTCTGTACTTTTCCAGAGGATGATGAAGTGCCATGCTTATGCTTCAGATGCTGTTGAACTTTTTTCCTTCCCCCTGTGTGTATGGATTGAATCCTAAATGATAAACTGTTTCAGTGTGAGGGTTGCTTTTTCTCACAAATAGCTTGGTTTTTAACTTACAAGGCCCTTAACATGATTTTCACCAGCACATCCAGTAATTGCCTTGCTCTTTGTTTGCTGGGAGTCCCAAGGAGAGGCGTACACGAGTTTTTAAGTCTGCTACAAGCTTACAACCTGTCGTTTCCCCTCTCAGGTCTGTTTTTAAAAACACAGGTGAAATAGGAAGCCTGGGGGTGTGCAAAAGTTGGTCCCTTCAATTAATTTAACACATTTCTTTGTGAAGAAATGAAGCAAGAGCACAGGTGAAAAGTCTGCAGGAGAACCTGCTGCTTCAGCCTAACTTGCCAGGGTCAGCTACTAAGCGTATTTGGCCATCGGGAGAATTAGTTCATGGTGGCTGGAATTTTGGCTTTGATTTCTCATTAGAAGTCTTTAAAATTCTGAGGATTAACAGCATTTGAGGGGCAGATCCAAAGATTTTGTCTGACTCCAGGGGGTTTTGAAGGGGACTCTTGATACATGTGAGGTTAATGACAGGAGAGCCCACCTCTGCATCTTGATCCCTGGAAATGGAATTGACCTTCTCACAGCTCAATTAGGGATAAATTTATATAAATACATCTTAATGTTTGACCCCGATCTCCTTTGCATGCCCTGGTGCAGTTGGCCTGTGAATAATACAGCCTCCTGTCAGCGAAAGGAGACGAGATACTTGCTCAAATGTTCACAGTCAGCAGCACAGCAGAGATGGCTCCGAATGAGGCTCTAACTGGGGCAGACTGGATAGCTCGGACTGGCTGTGCAGAGCTGAGCAAAGCTTTCTGCTTTTCACCTTCAGTTGCCATTACTCCAACTTTTCCGTTCAGCAGTACTTTGACAGCTGTATGGTTTTTGAAGGTGGTGTTTCTCTTCCAGCTATAGTTTCTCCATCAAGGTTAAGCCAACCTCTTGTGCCCAGCAAAGGCAGTTTTCACTCTTTCTGGTGAAGGAACACAAGGGGAGGGCTCAGATGAGAACTGTGCTAATAAATACACGGTGCCTGGGGCAATGCCAGCTCTTTTGGGCACCATGATTCCTGATCCTCACAGGCTGTGCAATGCTGGAGAGCAAAGCCCCAGCTGAGCATCTCCAAGCCTCCACCGTTCCCCACCATAACAGGGCTCAGTCCCGCAGGACTCGGTGAGTGATGTCTCCTTGCAATGGGTCTGGTCCCCTCTCGCCGCAGCTGCTCTGTGCCGTGTGCTTCCACCACTTGCTTTGTGCCAATTCCGGAGCTGGTCTCACCCTGCTGTGAGACAAAAACTAACTCAGCCAAAAAAATGGAGGGCTTTTTGCCATGCCTCCGGGAGAGAAATACCTTTTAAAATGAATTACCCTCTTGCTCTTGCAAAGCAGGAGCTCTGTAGTCGCACTTGGGGTATCTTCTTAAGGAGTTGTGGACAAGCTTATGCTGTTAGCTATACATATGGCATTGCTAAACAGAGAACACCAAAGTTGTTAAACCTGCCCTTTTCATGAGCTTTAAATTCATTGGCAACATTTTTTGTTAAATCACACTCTAATCTTTCAGAGCGCAGAGCCTCTGCTTAGAGATGCTGTTCCAAGGAGAACCAGCCACCATACGAGGTGTCCTCTTGATTTATAGCTGCAGCAGCATGAATTTCATATAACATGATAATATCCTGTAAAGTCTCAGAGCTCTACACTGAGTCCTGCACAGATAACTGGTTGAGCAGTACGCGAAGTCAGGATGCGATAATGTCTTTCCTTCAGCATGAAACGATGCTATTTGGGATGCCATGCTTCTTGGACGTGGGAGCAGTAATCCTATTATCAGTCATCAACAATAAACGACAGCGCTGTGGATACCCATTTGCTAGAGGTGATACAGAGAAGCTGTTAGGAAGCAGCCTAGCCAGCATGCTGAGGTTTCGCTTGCTATTTCTTTGCAGATTTTCTCTGCAAATATCTGCCCATCTGCAGATATTTTTTTATCACTAGAAATAAGAGGACATTTACTTCACAGTGACTTGGTTATTATTTCAAGCCACCAGTTGTACTTCAGCATCAATTCGTGGGATCCCCATCCAGGTCTCAGGACTGTCTCCCACGGGGTCCTGGGCCACAGTATTGTCGTCTGAGAGATCCTCCAGGCACAAAAGAGCAGGAAGGTTTGTGGATACATTAATGACTGCACCTGCAGGGATGGGTTTGCAAAGAATAGCAGCAAAATCTGCCATAAATTACCTGCGAGATCTCAAGAAAGGTGGACAAGTAACACCCAACTGACAGTGCCAAGCAAACAGATGAGTTTTTTGTCATCTTCACACCTAGCCCATCCTTTCCAGCTATGGCATACTTTTTTGATTACACTATGTTATTTTACAGCTAGTATGAAATATTTAGAGCTTTAAATTTACATGGTCGTAAGACACGCCACTATGCAGTACATCTTACAATTCAAATACAGGAGCTGTATAATTACATACTTCCATAATATTTTATTAGTGGGGGAAACACAATTTTATTCCAGCACATTGTTGGAAATTATGTCTGTAATGAAATCATTGGAAGAATGTTTTTAATTAAGTAGAACTGTAAACGAATGAATTGGGTTATCCCTCTTTAGACTTCGTGTTCTGCGGTTGGAGCCGTGCTTAGGCTGGCTGTTTGCTTTCCCAGGCTCCGAGCATGGGTTAATCCAGTACAGCAAAGCAGACTGAGAGGGAAAACGCTGATCCTGCTGCTCGCTACTCTGCCCATCCATACCTTAGATTTATGCATACCCACTCGCTTTTGTCCTTTATTAGCAACCTAAAGGAACCATTGCTCACTGCTGAGATACAGCTGTACGTCACCCTCAGGACGTTTTTTGACCATCTACAGGACTTTTAACTGTCCGTAGTCCAAGACACAGGTGAGCACTTCGTAACCACAGACTTGCCTGGGTAAGATAGATGGTTACCAAAGCGTTGCATCTATTTTTTTCTTGGTGACGAGTTGTTACACTGCAGGCGTGAGCTTTCCCCATGACAGACGGGCTGGTGCACCTCTGCAGGGGGGTCCCTTCCCAACAGCCGGTCTGCATCTCTGATGCTGGGTGCTTTTGACCCCTGTTTGTACTCAGAAGTTCACCTGAACTCACCCAGATTCACTTCTCCTCGTGTATTTCCTTTCTTCCCTAAGTTTGCTTATTTTCGCAGTATTTCTCTACCTTCACACATGTAAACACAAACCTCCAGCACCTAACTCCAGTCATGGATGATGTTTTGGGGATCAGCACCTGAGGGAAGAGCTGGCACCCATCCCGTACGTGCCCACCTCTTTCACTGGGCACTTCAGCACCTTTCTCACTCAGGAAGGGATGTAGCAAAGGAAGGTGGACAGTGTTTGGCCAGTATGAAGCTGACCTTGGAGAAGACCACAGAGGAAAGATGCTTAGTCAGTCATCCCATGACCAAAGGGAGAGATGGAAACTTTAAAGAGAGAGAGATCTTGCTGCATTCTTATAAAGCACATTTTTATCCTGTTGCACCTCTGCTTTTCCCTGGCTGCAGTCACCTTTTGTCGCTGGTCAGTAGCACTGGTGTGAGTGAATCACTTTCTCCTTTGGGAGATGAAGGTTTCACGCTCCTCTGGGCTGGGAATCAGAAGAGGCCCCACAGCTCCTTGCGCAGCACCCCATGCTGGCACCTTTTCTATGGGCTAGTTTGCTTTACTAAACCTTGCACTGCACACCTTATGCATTGACACAATGAATTCCTATGGAGAATGGCTTTTCAAAATGACATTTTTGTAAAATCGGCCATTGCCAATCATTTAAAAATACACATGGGATCAAAGTTCTGTTTGCCCTGGGTTTAATGATTACTTCAGTGATGTGAAGCGGAGCCCAGTGACACAATAACCCTTCCTGTCCAGTTTGTCATCCTGTATGTTGAGATGATGTTGACTCATGACTTCAGTCACTGTTTACAAATATTGGCCTGGGAGGTTGTTATAGATCAAAATAAATTATGTTATCAGGAAGGCGAAGATGGAGGAATCCTACAAAACTGACCCTAATCTAATGAAAATATCCTCTAAATTAAGAAAGTGGTGGAACTAAGCATCTCCTTCAGGTTTTTGCTCCTCTGTGATCTGTTGAGGGAAGGATTTACATTTATCTGAGCCTAAGGATTCATTACAGTACAGTTTTTAAGTGCAACCTACAGAGCACTAACGAGAGGTGAAACCAGGGTCACTATTTAACTCACAGATCAATAAATCTTTTCCATCCTTGAACTGTAATGTCAAATGCCGTTGCCTAAAAATTCCTCACCCAACACACCGATGTATATCCATTATAGTTCTATTCTATTCTCGGGGTGCAATTAGTGTGCATGTAGCCTCAACTAGACTTCACATCTTTATGTGCAAGTTCTTACAGGTAAAAGCATACTCTAATCATCAATAAATGAGTAAATATGTTCTGGTTCGTTTTAAACATCTGTAAGTTTACCATTGCTGATGCAGTAATTATTCTCCAACTCTTCCATTTCTAATCAAAATAAAATCTTTGCCTAAACTCCTTATTCACAGTGACAACACAACATTAACATCTTTGTAATTCAAATAAGAGAGATCTTCTCTAAGAAATTCAGGGGGAAAATATGCAACCTGACAGAACAGCGTGAAGCTCCCATATGAGAATCCTAGGAGGAAGTGTCTACATATTTCAGAGTAAAATCAAAGGAAGCCATTAAAAAGGAGCACATTGTCTAAAATGTGTTGAAATGAGACACGTAGTTATTCTCTCCCTGAGGTAACAACCTGTACAACTTTGGGTTTACAACCCATAAATTATCAAGTTGTTTCTCACTTGTGGAATAAATAGCATCCGAGAGCGTCTGCATCCACACATCAGCTGAAGCTGGAGAGAGCTAAATTTACAAAACATTGAATCAGGACGTACATGAGACTTAGTAAAAAGCATGAAATCCAGTGCCTCCAACAAGGAATATTGCAGCTAATCAGCAGGTTTTCAGCTTCTCAAGAAGTTTCTGCTGGAGTTCACGGGATGCTCAGGGCCCCTCTGTGGAGCTCGTTGGAAGAGTGAGCACTGCCTGAGGAGGTAGATGGATGTAGAGGATGGAGGAGCTGAGCAAGCTGCCGAGACGCGGCCTGGGCAGCAGCTCTCGGTTCAACCACACTTAATGGTGGTCTTTTGGGGCCACTTGGCAAAGACGGGAGGGTGATAAATTGTTGAGGTTATCTGGATTCCTGGCCAAGCTGTGCCCACCCATCCTTTTGACTGCGCTGCGTGGATAGAGGACAATATTCAGAAAGGATTGGCAGAGCTGGAGTTCTCCCACCCACTTCAGGGTTCAGCGACAATGAGCTGCCTGGCTCCCATGGAGTCCCCCAGGCTTGGAAGCCTTGACAGGAAAATCACAAACCACAGGGCTTCAGCACAGGTTGTCCGGGAGCCTCAGCCCTTGTCCCTTCCAGTGATTACCCCCTCATGAGACCTTTAGGATACATTGCTTTTTGAGCAAAGATTTCTGCGTTGGAATGTTCCTCTGCAAAGTGCAGAGGAAAGGGCTTGTAACTTGCCACGGTGCTGGGGGCCGTATTCAAATGGCAGGTCAGGTCTGAGAGCCAGAGGTGGTGAGGACACCTCACGAGGGGCTTCTGGCTCCTGAAGAAACTTGGCCTAGCCTGATGGTGGTCCACAGTGATGCATTGCCCTGGAGCAGGCCTGGAATGTACCAGGATATACCCCAGACCTGGGAGCTCTCTAACCCTGCCGCGAGGCTTGGCTGGAGCATTGGGTGTGGATCTGCCCTGAACTTCACGGCTTGTCGGCATTTATCTGCTGCCTGCTTGATTAACGAACTCCTGGTCTCATTGAATATTTCTAAGGGCAGATGTCCAGATCCTGGACCACACGGCGTGTCCTCCCGGTGCGGAAGATGCGCTTGCGCTGGCGGACTCCAGAGGAACTAAGTGGTTTTGCCTGTGGAGGGTTAAGCTGGACTCCGTCCCTCAGCGTTCGCAGGGTCAGTGCTGGGCCTCCGAGGAGGCACCAACCCAGCCAAGAGCATCGGCCCTAAAGGGAAACACGAGCAGACACAGGCAAACGAATTGCAGGGGGGGGAAAGAAACCGACAAAGATGAATGTGGCAGATGAAATGTAACCAAGTGTGTTAATGCAGGGTCAGATAAAGATTTAAAAAATCTTGTACTCAGGGTATTAAAATTGCACTCCCTGGTGTGTACTTACCTGCACCTCTTTTCTAAACATTATTTCTGCTACATTTGCCTTGAATTAAGAAAGAGGCTTTTCATCTTCGAAGCAGTCAGACCTGCAATTACACCGACCCAAGTTTTGCATGAAGTAATATTTTTTCCTGCCTTAAACACATTTTGTGCTCAAAATGAACTTGTTAAATAGTCTGTCATCTCGCGTTTCCTTCTCTAAAGAGGCGGACAACACCTGAATAGTTAATGAGCTGCAGTGCGGTTTAATCAGAGTGGGAAAAACACCATTTCAAACAAAGAACAAAGTCGTCCCCTCCAGTTACTCCCGCAGCCTCCAGCTTCCCGCACCAGTCGCCAGGTGGCCAGGCCACCCTGTCCATGATGTCCTTTGGATGCGCCCTGAGCCAGCCTGCCTGAGCCCCGAAGGCTGCACGCACGTGTTTGGGGGCTGATGCTCCCCATCACCTTGCTTCACAAGCAGATATTTAGGCCAGTGCCAAGCGGGAAGGCAAAAGCAGAATGCTGCCATGAGTCATGGCCCAAACCTGGCCGTGTTTCAGTATTTCAGCGTACGCAGCAGCTTAAAAGGGCTGTATGCCTTACTCATCCAGTGATTTTACCAGGACATGGTCATAGCAGCGTACAAGAGCATCGATGTGACTCCAGTCGTAGTCCTGCGCTCAGAAATTTTGCTCACAGCAGTCGTCACCTGCGTGCCTTTCCTACCCACGGCAGCAAACAACTTTATTGCTGCACATGGGAGCGCGTGGTGCAGAGCTGTGCCAAATGTAATATTATTAAAATAGCTTTTGTTCCAATACATTGAGCACATAGAAGGAAAAATATTATCCATTGGCTGGGTTGTAAGTTCCCCTTTGTATAAAATATGAATAACATTTCTTACCTGCCTTTGCAAAATGCTTTGTCCCTGGGTACAGAGTCTATAGACAGCCACAGCATTGCTGTTATTTATTACTTTCCTTAAGCACCTGGAGTTATAAAAATGTGCTTTTACTTTGATCCTTCTCAGACCTAGCAGCCTGCAGGTAGAATACAATTCATCAATGGTTTCGTTATGTGTGTCACTGTAACGGAGGGCAGGAATGAGATACAGCATTCCTCTGCCGCCTGGGAGCATCCCCTACCCAGCAGCGTGAAGGCGGCTGGGTAACGTCCTCTCAGTGGGTGAAGTGCGTGAAAACGTGCAGAAATCAAGTGGTGATTGTGGCTGGGAAGTAGCCGTTAAGGGAATTTAACTCAGCTGACTGTGGTGAGTAAAGATGTCATCAATAGTTCCTGGTACTGGCCAGTGAGTTATTGCATATGTGATTTCCAAAATCCAGCTCCCTTAACACATTGCTATATTAAATCTGTTGTTGCTTTCATTGTTTTATCCCTGAAGAATATGAGAGAGGTGAATTGCTGACTTTCCACAGCTTGCTCCGGCTGCAAATGGAGCTTCAGCTCCTCAGGGCTTCGGCTCATGGGCAGTGAAGCAAACAGCGACAGGGGCTGGAGATGGAGCTGTCTCCCACCTGCCTGCCAGAGGTTACTGCTGCTCTAATGGTGTCAGCGGCAGAAAATATCTGCCCGAGTCAGCCCAAGCTGAGGCACAAGGGTAGACAGCAAAGATGCGGGTGCTGGATCAGCTCTGTTTCGGAGCTAGGAGGGACGTTGGCAACGGCAAGGGAACGGGGCAGGGCAGGAGCCACTTGAGCTGCTCCTGCAGGGTTTGCTGAAGGTGCTCTGCCAGAGCCCACAGGAACTTTTTGCACTTCCTGCCCCAAGATAATATTTTGTTGGCCAATAATCTTCAAAAGAGGGAGAAACCGAGTATTGTAACCTCACTATTACCCACATGAAAGGTCAAACCTTTCTGAGCCTGATGTTAATTTCATAAGTGATGGGGCTGGGCTTTAGTAAATGCAAATTAATACTAAATCAAACAGAAGCAACTTGCTTAAAAGCTGCTATTATATTCAAAATAATTGAAATGGCAAAAACTGGCCGAGTGAAAACAGCATGAGGAGCACAAGGAGCGAACTGCAGTCAGTCCCTGGGGTTCAGGCCTTGCTGCTGTGTCAGGAATCATGAACTTGAAAGTCTGCACTTTTGGCGTGGGGAGAAGAAAATATAATAGACAATAGGGTGCCATGGGACAGAATAACACAGCCGGGCAGGGTCCCCATGACTCATGCCCAGAAGATCTTTCCTCAGGAGTGGGAGTCCTAACAATCCACAACAAACTATTGTAACCCCCTGAATGTCGCAAGTGTTTCTAAAGCTGCATTAACTTCCCACAGCAATGATTTCTCGAAAGACGTGATAATGCGTGTTATTTTTCTCCGTGCCAAACACGGCACTACCTTGACTTCCCTTTCAGAGGTTCATCTGAACCACTGGTTTCTCTCCTTTTCTCCTCCGGCCCCCTCCCCAGGACTGGGTGATGCTCCCTTCACTTCCAGGAGAAATGACAGCAATGTTCTGCTGTGTCTGGTTTATCTCCAGGACACAACAGTAGGTGGTTTACTTTTTGGCATTTCTGCCGCTTTTTGTTACTTTTCTAGGCCATTTGCCAAAGCAAAAAAAAATGAGAAAAAAAGAATACCATGCTTTGCATTTCTATATCTTCTTCCATTCAAGGCTCCTGGAAGATCTGACGAACATCCTTTGGTTTTGAGCCAGGCTGCTGGTGGGTGGACGCAGCCACTCCGGCCCCACCGAGCAAATACTCCCCGGTCTAGTCCCGGGGTCGCGGCGAGCTGGGACGCGGCTGTTCAGCTGCAGGAGAGCAGCAGATGTGCCGCAACAGAGTGCAGGCAGAGGCAGCCCTGGGCTGAGCAGCGTTTCCACCTCCTCCTGCAAACCAGGGCTGCAGGGGTCTCATGCTTGATCCTGCTTCGGCAGGAGGGTTGGACTAGATGACCCACAGAGGTCCCTTCCAACCCCTAGCATTCCATGATTCTGTGATAGCGGTGGTACCTCGGCAGCACCTTCTCTTTCAGTAGATATCCAGGTTGGGTGGCCGTAGCTCTCTCGCCCAGCCCCAGGTGCCGTGACTGGCCATCCGGCAAGGAGGACGGTGGGGTGGACGGGCAGAGCTGGTCCCGGAGCAGAGCCTGCCTGCAGCCCCAGGGCAGGGCTGCCCACGCAGCCGCATCTGCAGTGGTGTGGGACTGGCACCCATGCCTGGAAACCCAGGATTCCCAGCTTTGTGGTGAGGAATGAAGTCTGTGTGTACAGCTATCGAAGATAACTCCTTTCCTCTTATCTTAATGGAAGGAGGAGCAAGGGGAAGGCCAAGAAATTAGCCAGATAGTGTTGCTGGGAGCGGTGCCCCAAGCCCCCTGTGACAGCTGATAAAGCCATGTTGTGATCATAGAGCAGCAGAGACAACACCATGATCCCAACCCCGCCTGAGAGCCGGAGGCAGAGGATATTTCAGTCATTAGGCTGCGAACTCTGGTCTCCCCAGGTCACTTTGGAGACATCACCAGCCTCCTGCTTAGGGACAGGAGCTAGTGGTACGTGCTTACAGTGGTACATCTCTCCCCGTCCCGCTCTCCAGGCTGCTTTATGATCTCAGGAATTCCCATCACATCTCAGCCTTTGTGCAATGAGTTTGGCGGTGAAGTGTCCCTTGACCGTACCAGGAAGGTGGGGAATAGCACTGACTGTACCAGGAGCTCCGGTTGCCTGGCCAAGGTGGAGAACAAGAGCAGGAGTAATCACCCATCCCCTGACAGCCTTGGAATGTATCCTACCTGGATTGTAACTCAGGTGGATCAGTACCAGAGTTACTGGGATTTTGAGAATTCCAGTAATTACCAACCCGAATTGTGACTAGGATGGAAATTTACTGACTAAAGTCAATTGCCTTGAGACTTTATAAACAGTGGTACCAAGAAAGGCCCTTTGAGCTCTCCTGAACCGCAGCGGGCTGCGCCCAGCATCTCCCTCTGAGTGGGACGCCTCTCAGAGCCCTCTAACTCTGAAGTTTGAAGTTACAATCGCTGACAGGACCTGGGCTGAACCACAGGGATCCCTCACTCCTTGAGGCTTGACCTTTGCCCGATGGGAAAAATCATTTGAAGTGAGTATATCACTGAACTCCATGGGAATTTTAACAGGTACCTTTATCTATGTGGATTGTCTGCATGTGCATGTGGATCAATTCAAATTATGGTACCGTATTATTATTGTGATCATAGTGAATTCTTTTTAATCATTTTCTAAATGCTAAGTTAACCAGTGATTTATTACTGCTAAATTTCTGTGATTTTCTCTCTGTCTCTCTCTTTAGCTGTGAACAAACCTTAAACTGCTGCTAGACATACCCTTTAGACATAAATCGTTGTGATCTGAGGCTAGGTCTGGATCCAGCTGCACCTAGGCTCCTCTTTGAGAACGAGTTTAGAAAGCAAGGGGGTCCATTCTGAACCTGGTGACTCAATGGGAGGGTCTCCCTTACCCTTTATACTTTTTCTTTCAATCCCTGTATAAATCATTTTATCGTAATCCTACCTCAAATTTGTTTTCCATTCATTAGACAGGTAGTAGAGTGAACCTTGCCAATGAATTGCATTAAATTACATTTTATAAATTCTTAGTAAAATAATTTCTTGCAAATACCCATGTTGGTGATTCTTTAAGTGACCCAGCCATTCATTCGCGACAGTGCTCTTGTGGCATACACCCTTCCAGAAAGGATTTTGAAGAGAAAAAAGATCAAACCCCTTGGAATTTCTTCGAAATAGCTGAAGCGTCCCAGGGAGAAGATTGTAGTACATCACGCACCGTGACAGTACGATCACACAGCCCAGGGGCAGGACAGGGGCTTTGCCTTTGGTGGCTCTGGCTCGCTCTTCCTAAGGGGCAGGAAGGATGGGCTTTGAAGCACTGACATTTAGTGGGCAAACCAAAGTCGGGAGAAACTCCTCCACTCAGCTTTCTCAGGGGGACACCTGGGGTCCTCCTCCTGTGGCTCTCCAGCTCCCAAGGGCAGTGGGAGACCTCCCAGGGCCTCAGGCACCCAACAGCACTGTGACTCTGCAAGGGAGCAGCGGAGAGGGGCTGCCCCTCACCACTGGTTGTGGTTGGCATATGCTAGGGTCCACCAGTCAACTTAGTATCTTCTCCCACGTCTTTTGGCAAAAAGCAGTGGATATGGACGTTCACAGGCATCGCTTTGCCAGATAATCCCTTGCCAAGGGACCAGGTGCTGTAGGGTTGCACAGGCACCCAGGCTGGTCATATATTTTTATTGAAGAAGGAACTACCATTGAGAAGGCAATCCAGGTCTGGAACAATGACTGGCAGGAGTTACTGTGTGGGTACGTGAAGCTGAGCAATAGGGCTCCACTGGAGCTACTGAGGTCCCCTGTGCAGGGCTAGGGCATCCTGAGGGGCTTCAGAAAAACTTTGAAAAAAGAGAGGAAATGCAAAGATAAGCAGGGATTTACAGGTACACCCTGGTATTTGTTCCAGCTCTATAAACACCCATCAGAAATCTTTAAACCTGTTATGAGTCAACACATGATGACCCAGCAATTTCACAGGTTCAACCCCTCCCCTGAGTGGCAGCTCTCCAAGAGCCTGCTCAGTTTTGTGAGCATGGTGTCTTTTCACACCTTTGTGCATTGTGTCATATAAGAAATGGGAGGACCCGCATCTGCCAGAGATGCAGCCCTCTGGGGAGTGCTTCTTGAGGGGTTACCACTGTGTGGAGGACTGAGCAGGGAGCTCACTGGGACTCGCAGAGGTTGGTCTGCTCAGCTGATTGAAGAGGCGGATAAGAGACTTCATAACTGATGCGTCTTCATGGGAAGATCCTTCTGCTGTGACTCAGCTCTGATATCTAGCACTGATGGAGCAAAGTCCAACATGGGGAAGGGAAAAGCAGTTGTGTTCAAAATGAAAATATTTGATACAGGTCAAATAGTTAAAAAGGCTCCCTTACATCACCCTGAAGAGAGAGCAATAGAGTTTCTGGCACTGGAAATCTTTAAGACCTTGTAAAATGAGGTTGTATCTTGGCCAGAAAGCCCCAAATTGGAGCACAGCATCCCTGGTGGAGCCCTATGACCCAGCTAACCAGCTGCTGGGATGATGTCAGGAGCACCTTTCCTCTTAACAGTCAGTGAAGCAGAATCCTTGTTTTATGAAGAACACTTAATATCGTTAGTGCAAAGGGAGCTTGGTAGCTCTGCAGTCAGTATCCAACCTAGTACAGTCACACCCTGAGCCCACTGCCCATCCTGGGCTGGCTGATATGGTCTCACGCTAAAATGGATGACACTGAGACACAGAGGGACAGATTTCTCCAGGACAAGCCAGGGGCAGAGATGGGAGCCTGACAGTTTTCTCGCAATGACCAGATCGCTCCTTAGCGGTACAACCATGATTCCTCTGGAGGATAAAAATGCTGTGGTCTCATTTATGCTTCATATTATTACAAGAGATTCTCATTGACAGCCACTCTGAGCAATTTCTCAGTGACTTTCTTAAAGGGAGCTGGGAGGAATATTTGACTTACAAGTGACGAGTTTTAGACTTCTGGTGGAGGATTGCAAATAATGAAAAATATCTGCTTATTCTATAATATTCTGGCTTATCCTAATGCTTTACTTTGCTGCTAATACAAATTAAGATTTTTTTTAAATTAACCTATGAGTCTGCTTTTCCAAGTAGTCTTTTTTTGGTTGAAAAAATCATTTTATGGGTCAAAACTGAAGCAGAAGTACCATTCCTATCTTTCTTACTGCATTCACAGGGTCAATGGATGCTAGCCCCGTGTTTTATGGTCCTGATGTATTTCTTGGATAGGGCTTGCCCTGAAAGCAATGAATTTGACAATTTACACGCAGATGAAATTAAATAGAAGTAGTATGCGCAGCTCTGGGGATGCAAGGCTCTGATGAGATATTTTCAGTAAACGAAGAGTGTTGGGAAAGAGAAAGAAGGTACCACCAGTTTGTGTTCTGTTCCCATTCTTTCATTGCCACGACAGGCCTCTCACATCACCTGTGTCGCCACACCCATGTGTCGTTACCTTCAGGCTCGGGCCCACGTACGTCCAGGTTGGAGGATCTCTGAAGCCGTGGCAGAGGTGGGTTCTTGTCCACTGTGCACCTCCGCGGGCCAGGCTTGTTGCTGGTGATGCCCGGCTGCCCATTGCACATGCCAAGACACTCGCAGCCCAGTGGGCACCACGAGGGCACACACCTGTGGTCCCTTCACAGTCCGTAACCATCCCGCAGGGCTGTGCAAAGAGCCCTTGCCTTCATCCCCTGCGTCCCTCTTGCTTGGTGCCCAGCCAGTCTCTGCTGCCGGGCCACCGTGGGGAGTCCACTGCTGCCAAAAGCCAGAGCCAGGCTCCCACTCCCACTACAAAAGATGCTCTTTAACCACCAGGGAAAAAAAAAAAAAAAGAAAACAATAACTGCGGAAAAAAAAAAAAAAAAAAAAAAAAAAAAAAAAAAAAAAAAG
>Ga0065711_1005492_pt1 | contig 22388 bp, 17 predicted proteins | sample Hoacrofraction12_FD_59098 | JGI IMG/M metagenome (GOLD analysis project Ga0065711, IMG submission 59098) | Hoatzin crop microbial communities from Cojedes, Venezuela - Epithelial fraction 12 v2 (version 2) | ecosystem: Host-associated > Birds > Digestive system > Esophagus > Crop | place... | reverse complement strand
GGTTTCTCTTCAGCTCGTATAAATCTTTCGCCTTTTACTAAAGATTTCCGTGGAGAGAAACAAGTACGAGTGTCGAGGAATTTTTTGAGGCTCCATCCCGGTGGAGCTGCGTTTGGCTGGTCAAAGACAGAACGAAAGGTAGGGCTGGCGAGGGGCTGAGGGAGCCGCTTGTTGCCCCCCGCACGCCTCTCCGCCGGACGAGCGTGCCCGGCTCCCCGCCCGTCCCGGCGCTGACGGCTCTCCTCTCCTCCAGCCCTGCAGCTGCTGAAGGCCTTCATGGCCCACCAGCTCCGGCCAGCCCTGCTGAAGGGCCTGGTCGCGCTCCTGACGCCACCTGGGAACAGAGCGTTTGCCTTCTGCGCCGAGACCGCCGAAGGTAAAGGAGCTGCCGGGGCGACCGGCGGGGTCCCCGGCCTCCTACGCGGGGTGCAGGGGCTGTCCCCCGAGGCAAGGGGCTGCCCGGGTCGAGGCAGTGCTGGCCTGCAGGACTGATGCTGGCCTGGAGGCCTCCGGAGACCCGCTGGGGCCTGCTGCCTGTGCACAGACCCTGGCAGGGTGCTGCCGGGGATACGCAGCCGCAGGGCTTCCCCAAGGCACGTTCCCTGGAAGCTGTCACCCTTGCATGCTGGCAGTGTAACTCCTGCTCCCTTCCCTTCTCACATCTTGGAAGCGTTTCAAAGCATCATCCTCACCTTCCCAACGTTCCTCACGCAGACCCGACCGCCCTGTGCCCGAGGGAGCCCGTGCCGGTGCACATTCAGCAGGCAGCTGCCGCAAGAGCCATCGGGTAAGGAACTCCGGAGCAAAACCCATGGGAGCAGAAAAGGGACCTCAGAGAAGCGGCTTCCTTTGGGTAGGACAGGACTGGGGCGTGCTCCTCCCGGGGAGCGTTGCCCCGTTCACCGTTGGCTCCGCGCGCTGGCCGAGCCCCCCAGCTCCGTGAAGTCTCCAGTGCTAGGCTGTTCAGAGATGGGGGGTGTTCAGGAGGGGGCAGAGCCGCTGCCTGCAGGTAGCAGTGCTCAGACACCCCCCCCCGCCTCTGACGCTGGAGCTGGCTTCAAGTTTTTATTGATAGGGAGAGGTGGAATCCCATCTGTCCCTTTGATGGCTGGAGCTGGAAGCGATGCATCTGTCCTGCCCCAGCACTGGGATAAAGGGTGCTGTATTGCTCATGGCCACTGTATTCACATAACCACGAGCCACAGGGAGCAGTGAAACACCCTTGTTTAGCATCAGCCACCCGATGGAAGAAGCATCTAGTGCCTACGATTGACCGCAGAATCCTATAAAGGAAATTCAGGCATTTGTGCCAGTATTGGTTCATTCAGTATGAATTTCCAGCAGTGTCCACAAGATAGTGCTATCAGAACATTTTTCCTGCAAAAGCAGATGACAGAAAGCCCTTGGTAGGTAGGGACACATACTGGAGTGTCTTCCAGGGACACGCTCACAGAAGTAGTGTTGGTGATGTGTGAGTCCTGGGTTCTTTGTGGTCACACAAGAAACTTGCTAGACTTTAATACACACCAGGAAGCTCCTGCTAATCATTAAGCAATTGGTTCGCAGCAAGCCCACGTGTTAAGTGATTGCTAATCCATGCACAGCCAAACGTTTGTTGTTTATTTTGGCACTCTCCTGTCTGTTGGTGCTGCTAGTGCAGGGTAGGGACACATCATTTTCCATTGGGGTCACACCAAGAGGCCCAGACTCAATTTGTTGTGCACTTCTTCCCCCATACCGGGTAGGGGTCTACGGCCTGTCTCGTTGCAGCATATTAGCCAAGGAGTCAGCAGAAGTGGCTGAAGAGCTGATCCAGCTGAAGGTGGTACACGGCCTGGTGGTTGCTATGGGGAACCTGGACCATGTGGCCAGCCAGAGGCATGCCAGCATCTCCCTGGAGGTGAGCATGGTGGTACATGGTGGCGGTTATCATAGCATGGGGTCTGCTCACAGAGCACCTGAGCAGAAAGGCTCCCGATGCTGAGGGGTTTTTTTCCTAAGCATAGCAGACACAGGCTTAGTCACAAAGGCAGAAGCAATGCTCCCTTCAGGAAAGAGCCATATTTCCCCTCCTGTCTGCCTCCCTCCTGCCACTCGCCACTCATCACTCACAGGGTGCTGGGAAGCCAATCATAGAATCATAGGTTGGAAAAGACCTCTAATATCATCAAGTCTAACCATCCACCCAATACCACCATGCCTACTAAACCATATCCCAAAGTGCCATATCTACATGTTTTTTGAACATCTCCAGGGATGGAGACTCCACCACATCCCTGGGCACCCTGTTCCAATGCCTGACCACTCTCTCAGTAAAGAAATTTTTCCTAATATCTAATCTAAACCTCCCCTGATGCAACTTGAAGCCATTGCCTCTCATCCTATTGCTAGTTATCTGGGAGAAGAGACCAACACCTGCCTCACTACAACCTCCTTTCAGGGAGTTACAGGGAGCAATAAGGTCCCCCTTCAGCCTCCTCTTCTCCAGACTAAACAACCCCAGTTCCCTCAGCCGCTCCTCATAAGACTTGTTCTCCAGACCCCTCATCAGCCTCGCTGCCCGTCTCTGGACACGCTCCAGCACCTCAGTGTCCTCTGGTAGTGAGGGGCCTAAAACTGAACACAGCACTCGAGGTGCGGCCTCACCAGTGCCGAGTACAGGGGCACGGTCACCTCCCTGCTCCTGCTGGCCACACCATTCCTGATTCAAGCCAGGATGCCGTTGGCCTTCTTGGCCACCTGGGCACACTGCTGGCTCATGTTCAGCCGGCTGTCAACCAGCAACCCCAGGTTCTTTTCCGCCAGGCAGCTTTCGAGCCACACTTCCCTAAGCCTGTAACATTGCATGGGGTTGTTGTGACCAAAGTGCAGGACCCAGCCTTTGGCCTTGTTGAAACTCATACAGCTGGCCTTGACCCATCAGTCCGGTCTGTCCAGATCCCTCTGCAGAGCCTTCCTACTCTTGAGCAGATCAACACTCCCACCCAACTTGGTGTCATCTGCAAATTTACTGAGGGACCACTCAATCCCCTCATCCAGATCATTGATAAAGATGTTAAACAAGACCGGATCCAAAACTGAGCCCTGGGGAGCACCACTTGTGACTGGCTGCCAGCTGGATTTAGCTCCATTCACCACCACTCTCTGCACTTGGCCATTCAGCCAGTTCTTTATCCAGCGGAGATTACGCCCATCCAAACCATGGGCAGCCAGTTTCTCCAGGAGGATGCTATGGGGAACAGTGTCAAAGGCTTTACTAAAATCCAGATAGACAACATCCACAGCCTTTCCCTCATCCACTAGGCGGGTCACTTGGTCATAGAAGGAGATCATGTTGGTCAAGCAGGACCTGCCTTTCATGAACCCATGCTGTTCAATGTTGGCCCTCACACCTCTGTTCTACCCCCAGGCTTGCTGTGGGTAGCAAGCACAGCCAGAGCTAAGGGGCTAACCAACACAGTTTGCCTGGAGCAAGGCACTAGCACAGGATTATAAGCAGGCTATTTTTTCCCTGCTGGTCCTGGGTGAAGAGTTTTGGCCTGCCACAGCATAGCTCGGCCTGTGTAACAGCCACAAGGAAGGACCATGCTGTCAGTAGATGGGCAGGGCTGAACAAGCGATGGTGGAGAACCAGGCTGCTTGGGGTGAAAAGGGGTTTACAAACCTACCTGGTAACACAGAGGGTCAGTGCACCTTTCCTCTGAGCAGGCACCGACAGCAGAGCAGGGTGAATTCCCTGGCAACTACTGCACTGCAATCATTTCACCAAAACACCCTCTGTCCTCTTGCCAGCAAAGGTAGGAACTGGCAGTGGAGGAGGGCAGGGGGAAGAAGGCAAGGCTTTAGCAGGGACCCACAAACTCCTCTTTGTGTGTTCATGAAGTGCCAGCAGTAGCACCGAGGTGGGTCAGGGACTCACTGGCATGTGACAGGTTACCTGGAACCACATCTCCTGTGCAGCTCTACTCTTTATACACACACATCCCTACTACCTACACACCAACTCTCTGTTCTGTTGCAGTATTTTGTCCACACATTTCCCTTGGTGGAGGAGTGCGTAAAGAAGGCACTAGGACACACACTGTTCCAGCGCTTTATGGTAAACCTGCCTCCCTTACGGGGCTTATTAGCAGCCCTAGGACCTTGGGCTGTTTTACAGGGATGTAGAGACTGGATTTCTTTTCACTAGAAAGCCAGTCTTGCATGAGAGCCCAGAAATAAACCAAGCCACCCTTTGAGAAGGGTTCACCTTCCATCTCAGTGTTCAGGAAGATAATTGCTCTGAGTCAGCCCCAAGACAGAGCAAGGGGGGGTCTCACACTCCCGCTCCTTCTGTGACAGTGGAAACTTGGTGTCAGAAGTGTGAGCTGAAGGGCCAGTGAGGCAAGAGGTGTCCTGAGCAACTCCAGATCAGGTCCTTCCTGAGTCCAGCTCCTGGGGTGGATATACAGAGCAGTAAGCAACATTGGGTTCAGGGAGGGAAAGTGGAACAAAAAAAAAAGAAAGTAACATTTTGTTCCTTGAACCCAGGCCCATCCTTACCCTAAGACACCACTGGGCAAAACTGGATAATCCAAGTGTAGCAACATCTGAAATGGAACAGGACTGCCTTGCTTTAGTCCAAACTCCATAGAGCATAGCAGCCCTTTTGCCCTTACCATCTTAATACAGTGCAAGCAGAGCCCAGGTACAAGTCAGTCCTACCTTAGGGCACTCAGCCCCATACTGCTCCCAGTGCCCAAACTGTTGATCACAAAGTGCCCCACCCTGTCTGGGTTGAAGTATCCCTTCTCCAGCTGCTTGTCACTGCTGCTTGCCCAGGTCCCATTAAGATCCTAACTCTTTTGCTGCCTTTTCCAGGACAGTCCTGAGACCTGGTACACAAAAATGGATCCAATCCAGGCTGAAGAACTGGCCTCCAATATAGTAGACATCCCCAAAGACATGGCAATGATGCAGTCCACAGAAGGTGCGTGCAGAACAGGGGGCACAGACACTTACATTACACCCTTTACTTCAGGGGAAGAAGGCAGCTCAGGAAGCAGGAGACCAGGGTGGGGGTCTAGAGGAAGGAGTAACAGTAGAAGGGTCCCTTTGTAATCTGATGTTTGTATAGCTGCATCCTGTGGTGCTGGACCCGGAGCTCACAGGGGTGTTTTGTCCTTTCAGAGACAAACCCTGGAGCGAGCTGAATAAACAGGAAACAGGACAGCAGAACATGGCCCCCTCTGTCCTCCCCCCCGCCTGCTCCTTCCCAGAGCATGGCTGCGTGGGGCCACCTGGACCCAGGCCACACCTTGCTGTGCCTGAGCCAGTAGCCAGCTTCACACTTCCGTCCTCAAACACAGATTTTGGTGGGCTACTGAACGTGTGTGTTATGTGGCATGTTAGCCATTTCCCATATGGGGCCATGAGAAATACAGGTGAAAAAATGTGAAGTAGCATCCTGGGGCTACCTTCAAAGCCTCAGTAAACTCCAGTGGTACAGGGGAGTCTCACTGCTTACCTGATGTTAGAAGGGCTGAGCCACTCACTATGCACTGAGCTTTGCTCTGGTGCAGGGTAGGTACCCTCTAAACCAGCTTCCCCCTTGCTAGGAAAGTTCTGCCCAGCAGGATCTCAAAAGTAGGAGACAAAATTTATTGAATGACTTTTATGTAAACATTACAAGTGTAAAGACTTTAAAAAGAACTTCATCCAAGAAATCAGCCTCTCCCTACAACACCAGCCAGTCTTTAGGGGCTGTTAGACTTTACCAAACCAGCAAAAAATATATTTTATAAGATAGAAGATAATTAAATCCAGGAACATTTATTTAACAAATTTCTTAAAATACTGATTTTTTACAATTACATATAGTCCATTTTCTTCCTAGAAAAAGCCAGATTTGCTACATTTTGCAACATTTCAAGCACATCTGGAAAAGTTGTATGTACACTAGGAAACTATACATGTGTATCTAGTTCTGTTAAAAGAGATCATTGCCACTAGCAAAGGGCCAGATGCTAGACACACCTAGCAGACTCTCAGGCCCCCCTCCCCAGGCCTTGCAACAGACATTTCCAGCACTCCCTGAGACAGGAGCTGATACCAGACCATGGAGAAAGGCTGCCACGTTCACTGCCCTCAGGCACACGTGACCTGCAGACACTACCACATTTAAAACACGAGTTACACAAACTACTGACAAACATGCAAGACCTACAGAAGACTGCTTGTGAACCAGGTTTTGCTGTATTTGCTACGGTCTCTGCCAGCTCATCTGCTTGCTGGCTTGCTCCTCCAGTTGCAGGGCAGCCTGCAGGGCATCCAGTGTTTCTGAAAAGGAAGACAGCGACAGGGTGACTGACCTGGAGATTGAAGTCTCCAGCCCAGCTGTCCCCCTCAGCAGCTCAGCAGGGCTCTGCAAGGACGACAGAGGGAAGCAAACCGGGCAAGAACTGCTCAACCAACATCAAATCTCGCCTTGTCCCACAAAGCTCTTCAGCTGTATTTGCCACTAATCCAACCATCCAGATTTCCCTGAGCTATAAGGCAGAGAGGGTAGCAGGGCATTTACTCTTGTTATCTTGTCACCAGCCCTGTGTGGTGAATGGAGGGATGCTGCATTTGGAATGGGAAGACAACCAGGGCTGTTTAACAAAAAAGTCACTACTTCAGGTTAACAGTTCACTTTGATACCACAATTTTCAGCCTTATTAAAATAAGAAATCCTCACAGCCCTGTTTGTGAGGCAAAGACTATGCCAGCTGTAATGGCCCAAGTAGCACTCAAAGCCCAAGTTATTGCAGCAGTGGCAGGCAGTTACCAGTGTAGCTTCCCCTGTCCTAGTCAGCCAGTCTGTGTGCCTGGCACAGTTACCCTGTGTCAGCCAAGCTCCTGCATCTGCCTTGCTGCCTCTCTACTGTTGCTTCAACCAGCATGGTCCAAACAAGGGCAGACAGCACCTAGGGAACAGGCAGCTGACATCCTCCTGCACAGAGCTGGGAAGTCTCCAAACTGGGTCAGAACTGAGCAGCTGGAGGGATTTTATTGCACATTCAGTAATGCCCTATACCGAGGCAAAGGCATGCCAAACACAGGTGCTGGCAGACATGGCATCTCAGTATGTGCTTGGCAGATGCTTGTTCCAAGTGGATGGGTATTAAGGCCCGATGTCCATGAAAACAGGAGTGGAAACAGTGGGCATACCCCTATGAATCCCTACAACATGGCACTGTGACCTATTTCTCAAAGACCGGTTTTCAGTCAAGGCAAAAAGGTAAACTGTATAACCAGATAGCCAAACAGACTTCAGCTCATCTGCTCTAGGTGGCTACCACATTCTGCTTGAGGGGAGGCGATTTTATGTGGCAATGCAAAGCAAGTGGAAGTCATGAGCCAAAATTGTTATGTGCCAAAAGTGCAGACAGTGGGACATTTCAGATCTGTCCCTGTCATCACCTAGGAAAGTGATCTGAACCATAAGCTATGCAGAAGGTCCAGGTGCCCAAACCCCCACAGGTGTGCTGCTATTACTTTCAGGTCTTTGAAAAAAACATTAGTGACAGTGCTAGTCAGAGACAAGCACTAACATACCTCTGACGCCAAGGAAGTTTCTTGAGCTCTCCTCTACAAAGTGCTGAGCTCTGCTCACAAAAGTCTCAAGATCATAGTCTGGTTGCTCTGTGATTCCCAAGAGGTAGCCAAGTTCAGTCATCATTGTCTGTTTACAAGGATAACAGAAGTGAGAAATTGACTTTCTGGACGTTCAATTAGTTTCTTCAGATCTGGAACACCAATCAGAGCTTGAGCTTCTATAGACCAGCACCAGCCAGTGCTCATCAGCAGCAAGCAGAGGTTGCTAGTTGGAGGGGAAGGGGGACCAGGTGGCCACAAGCACTGAAATGCCCCAGTTTCACCAGCTGGGCAGGAAACTACAGGGAAGAGTTGGCAGTGAGGAGAAAAGAACACCACTGTACAGCATCTTGCATCACAGCCTACCCAGCAGGACTTGATTCAGACAAGGCAAGGTGCTAGCAACATGCAGAAGGCATCCTGGGCTGGGCTTGCCTCTTCCACATACCTGTCGTAGTTCTCTAAGCTGTTCTACAACCTTCTCCTCCCATTCACTAATTTGAGTCATAGCCTCACGAAAGTTAAACATGTGGGGAGAGATATCTTCTTCCTCATCCTTGGAGAGCTGCAAGAAACAGCCTAAGTGAGAACAGCAAGTTGTTCCCAGCTTTGAGATCTGTTCAGCCCACTGCACACACATACGTTGTGACCTGAGCCTTCTCCGCTGGTCTCCATTTCCTCAGTCTCCATCTGATTCTGTGTTTCACCACCTCCATTATGAGGGCTGAGCTCTTTCACTCTGCAACAAGAAGATCTGTCACTCAAACTCTTCTTGCAGCAGTTTCTGGGCCACAGCATCACAAAAGCAGCTACTGCAATCAGTCAGTGCTCAGCAAGAAACATTTGGTAGCACTTGAAAAGTTGCACATTACCACCCCCAGAACAAGCTCACATGGGCAGAAACCGCAGAGGCTGTGGGAAGGAAAGCTGAGAGATGTTTGTCTCCATGCCCAATCTAGGACCTCTCCTGGAGGGAGATGTCCAAGCACACAACGCTAATTGCCAGCAACACCTTTGACAGAAGCTGTCTTCCACATGTTGCTTGGACTGTCATGAGTCAGTATAGAAAAAAAGGAAAAAGGTTGATTTTTCCCAGAGATCTCCTGTGCTAGAGTAGGTCTATAATAAGGATAAAAGCCACGGCTGTTGACATGGTACTAGAGGTAGATGTCATACCAGCTGGACATTTCATTCCAGTAACTAGTGTCAGCTTCACATTTCCCAGGAGTTTCAGCCCTCTTTCTTATGGCTTGAGCTTGCCTTGTGCATTGGCTAAGAACCCAATGGGCCCAACTCATTGTGTTTCAGTAAGATTCTAGTCCAAAGTCAGACGCTGCTTTTGTCCTGTGATTTCAGGTGAGCAGGAATGACTGTCCACCAGAAGAAGAAAATACAACTTCAGTCCGGAACCAAATCTGGGAATCTGTCAGGATTCACAATGTTCCTGATGCTTATGGCAAGAATTACCAAACATCCTTTCAGAGAGTGGAATGCTTTCCACGAAGGAACCTATTGTGAACTAAATGAAGGAAAGCTACCAAGCCTGAAACGTGCAAGTGTCATCTTGTTAACACATGACAAAAGTCACAGTCTCCTTTTTGCTTGTCACCTCACTAGAGAGGTGTAGAGGCACATAGGGCAGAGACCGGGGGTTCCAGGTATCAGCAAGACCCTCAGGGAAACCTGGGGCTCAGTCCCTGCAAATCTACCCTGCCCTGCAGGTACCCAAGGTCAACCACGGGGCACTCGAAACACACACTCCCACCATCTGCTCCAAGGCATTTGAGATCTCCAGGTCCATCAGATTTTGCCCAAAGTATCAAAGATGCCATACCCTATTAGTTCATATCAAAGTCCATCAAGAACACCAAATGTTGTGTGTCATCTGTAGGGCTGTGTCAGGGACATATGCTTAGCACACCACTTACAGATGGGATCCAAAGTATTACAAGTTCTAACAGGCATGAGTTAACTATTCAGGACAGGGTTAACTCACTACAAGAAACAGGGCAGTCTGAAGTCTAGCACGAGACTCCTCCTCTGAGGAAAGGAGACATTAGTCACGGTTTCATACAAGCTCTATTATGTTTCACCCAGAGAACACCCAGGTTAGTTTCATAAGACAGCTCTAAGATAATTTGCTCCTAACAAGAAACCTCCAAATTGCCATTACAGGCAGTGACAAGAGAAACTTTTGGTCAGAATAAAAGCAGCCAAAACACTTTCTGCAACAAGAGTAGAATGCTCAGGTCAGAAAGGCCATTACCTGTCAGCGTATCTCAGTGTGTTTAAGGTGTACTCACACGAACTCATGCCTGGAGAAATCATTGCTATCTGCAAACAGAACAGAAGACCTCAGTGACTCCCATATCTGACTTTTGCTCATGTTAATAGCCCTACAGATCTCACCAGGCAGCTGGGACACATTAGGGACAAGGGTCAGAGCTGAGACATTCTGTCAACCCCCTCTTTCTTTATAGCTTCTGTGGGACATGCCAGTAGCCCTGAGTCCAGCCTTCCACTGGCTGTGTGCGCACCCACTGTGCTGCACCCTCCACAGGGAGCAAAGCCCTTTGAGAGCACACTGGGCTCTACTGTAGATTCACTGTATGAAAGTGACTTCCTGCAGCCCTGGGCAGAGCTCACCAATTGTTGATCTCGGTCACCACGGGCAAGTGGAGGAGGAAAACTGTATGACTTTTTTTGCGAAGAACTGAAGCTTTCTGACTTCGAAGTCCCCTCACTCCCGAAGAGGAGCATGCAGCTATTTGGTCAAATTGCAGAGCCCATATGCAGCGTGTTTGTGCCATGCACATACTCACCATGCAGGTCCTTGAGTTTGTTCCGATGAAAGAGTCTCTTAGCACCTGGGTCAGCTTGCTCTCCCGGAAAGGGGTATGAGATTTGTTCTGCCCTAAAGCTCGGATACATTCCTAAGAAGAGACAAGTCTTGTGAATGCAGTATCTACATCTCTTCTCAAACAGCTCTGCAAGCTGTCAACCACAATTGCTGGTAAATCCAACACGCTGGAGAATGGTCCTCTACTGCTCTGTAAGTACTTCACTGCCTTTTAAATACACTCCAGGTATTTGACTGTCAAAGGACAGCTGGTGTATCCATCATATGTAAAAAAAAAAAAAAGACGAATGAAGCTTGAAATGCCTGTACCAGCATCTGGCCTGACAAGACTGCACTGCTTTCCTAGAAACATTCTAAATGGAAGTATACACCATTTACAGCATTGTTAACATACTAAACTAAGATATTTTTGGCTGTTCTTTTCCCTTGCACTGGAAAGAAACAGAACAGACAACCCCAGAGTTGAACAGAATCCACATGTTGATTAGCACTATTTGCTGCTAGTGCTATAGCTCACCTTCAATGCCAGCAAGCTCTTATTGATTTCTGCACCTTCCATTCGTGTCTGGCGATCAGCACTAGATGTGTCTGCACCCCTCTCGTTTCCTGCCAGATCCACCAAGGAAAATTTGCCAAGCAGTTTCCCTCTTCGGCGCAGTATGATTTGGAAGCAAGCATGTGACCGTGAAGAGCTAGCATTTGCAAAAGTCTGCCCAGATGTCCTACGAAAATGCAAACAAGCATTAGAACTGTCACAGAAGACACAACAGGTGCCGACAGCACTGGACAAGACCTGCAGCCATTCAACTAAGTTGTTTAACCTCCTCAGTTTTATCCCACACATTAATACCTCAAGTTTGCATGAATTATGGAATTGCCTCTGATGTAAGAGCACAGAGATTTAAGGCTGTTTAATCTGCCTGGCTCAACTCTGCCAGCCTACACTAGAATGCCTTTCTGACTGCTATGCCATACATGCATTTGGAGCTGGAAGACATACCTTCAGCACCGCTTCTCCCTGCCTCAGAGCAGGCCACGTGCCATTTTCCTGATGCATCTGCCGTTACACAGTGAGCTCAGCCAAGCTCTCCGCTAAACAGCATTAGCTGTGCTAGCACGTTACAGTCATGGTAAATCTCCTTTTCCAGCCAAGGTGGCTCTGCTGTGCAACTGCACCTGCACCTGCCCCATCACTGCAAGACACAGACTGGAGCCTTACAAGTTACCATAAACCACCCTGTGACCTTCACTATCGTTCTCTGAGAAGGCTGCCAGGTTCACTGTCCCACCTGCGTCTACTGCTTGGGGAAACGGAGGAAAGATGTCCTAACGTGAGGCAGGAGTCTGAAACAGTTCTTGGCTGAATTGTCAGCCAAAAAAGCATACATAGAGTGCTGGATGCACATATCTGCGCATACAGCGTAATACAGAAGCCAAGGAGTTCTCATTTGCCTATTAATATTTTCACAGCAGTTGCAACTTAACTGAGACAGATAAGACTTAGTAATACAGATTTTAGCTCCTGATTAAAGACACCAGTACAATAGTAGAGTTGCCCTGACCGCAGCCTTCCTGCCAGGATGGTGAGCCAAGCCTACGGCTGTCCCTTGGCACCTGCTCTCAAGGATTCCTTAGGCAAGATCCCTGAACAACATGCAGCACTTTTGTTGCCATTGGAAGAGCTTATCTGGAATGCAGTTAAGCCAAAGCATTTTTTCAGCTGTAGGTTGATGCCAGCTGCTCTTGCTTGATCTTACAAGCCCACAGGGAGCTCCTTGTCCTCCTATAAACTAGCTGATACTTCTAGAAAGCAGCTAGACAGCTCAGGTTAGCTGTGGCACCAGGGCAGCCACCTCCTCATGAGAATAATTTCTCTCTTCTTGGAGTTACATGAGCACATGTGAACCATGAACTCTGACCTTTTCTCTCTAACCTTAAGCAGGATAAACCTATCCCTGTTAACCCTTTATTCTATAACGATCTTTTTGTTTTCAGGCAGAGGTGCTGCTCAGTGCGTGCCTGTTACTGGGAAAAACAAGCTCCAGTCTAAGTCTCAAAGCACCAGCTACAGACATTATATATTTTTTGCAGACATGGAGGTACAACAGAACATTGGTTTTAAGCCACCAAACCTGCAGGCACTGCCCATCTCGATCATCCTGATGACATCTTCAGCACAGCCAACCTGTCTCTCTTGGAGGCCAACGACCTGGACCTGCTGCTTGCCATCCTCCAGGACTCGAAGCTTTGACTTCTTATTCAAGAGATCAAACACCTATAATCAGGCAACAAGATTGAGGCAAATCTGAACAAATTCTCCTTTATAAGTATTTTGCGCTGTCTTCATAGAAAGCTGTATCTAAATGGCATCATTAACATAGCCTGTCAATTCAGTTCAATCCCAAACACACCAAGAGCAATAGACTATATAGAACTATAGAAACAACGAAGTTTCACACAGCTACTTATGAAACATTCAGCTGAAGAAGTCGGGTGAAAATTATTAAAGAAGTCTTACCTTTCCATTGTATATTTCAAAGAAAGTCACATAGACTTCCAGGTTCTGATTTCTGTACCTGGGCTGGTTGAGGAGGAGGAAGACATCTTGTGCTAGCGAGGAAAGGCAGGAGTAGCTAGTTTAGAACACGTTCTAGTTGCTACCTGATCTACTTTCAAATATTGTGCAGCCATAAGGCAGTGTCTAGCAGCTGAACGACAGTCATCCTAAACAAATGCTAGTGGAACAATTAGTGCTGTGCTACCATCTAGAGAACAGTTTCAGCAGCATCCTCATCCAGGGACTGAAAACACAGGGGGATACAGAAGTTTCTGCTGCTAGTGTCACCCACAGACAAGCAATCCTTACTGATCTGGGGGAACACTGGCATCTGCTATCGTTTTGGACAGGCCTGAGAAAGTCATGTATTTGTGTTTCGAATGCTTCTTGCAGAAAGCGTAGAAAACATGCATCCCTGAGCAACTGCATTGCTGCTGTTTTGAGACAATATACCAGATTAGTAGACCCTTTGGCTGGATCCAGTGCAGCTTTTCACAGTTAGGCTTCAGACTTTGAAATCGAGCTGAAAAGCAAGGGCTTTCCTTCAGGGCCAGTCATGACTAATTTTCAGAGTCTAGCAAACAGTTGCTGTTGGTTCAGCTGCCTTGCTACACAGACTGGTTTCACAATATGCCTTTCTAAACGGAAGGTAGAAGAGGTCAGGGTTCACGGTGCTTTCTAAAAATTATATCAAGGAGGGGCTTCTAAGCATCTGTTTTCTGAAATCATTTTGTATGTGCTAGGGTTTTTTGCATCTAATGCTTACAGGAAGAAACACAACACATACGTTCATATGCTTTCTGTATAACAAGCTTTATATCAGAAATGGGTAGGGTTGTCTTGCATTCAAGTCAGGTATTTCCAAACACCATCCTTAGTCTGAGACAAAACCAAAGCAGAAGAATGAAAATTAAATGGTTCAGCTCAGCAAAGGCCAAACTAGAAAATACGTAATCTCTTTGCCTCAAAACCAAATATCTTCTGGTGAGTGAAGTGTGGATCCAGAAACTTACATGCTGGACGGAAAGTATTTTGTGAAACTGATAAAAAATAATCACACCTCCTCCAACAAACACCACTATTTATTACTGAAAACACAAATAATTAATGTATCTTTTACTGGAAACAATTTAAATAACAATACAAAACCAGATCTTATCTATTTAAGAAAGCAAGCACTTATTTGATTTTTGTATCCAAAGAAGGATCAACTTACATGCAAAAGCATATATGCCCTTTGAGGCATTTTGTGCTCTCCCAGAGAAGTCTCCACCCATAGTCTGTGAAGAGAAAAGGCCAGAAGCAAGGTGTGATACAGACAAGTCAGGCTACCCGATTTTGGTCCCAAGAACATATTAGGAAGTTACCATATATATGCTCCAATGTCAGTGAGATTATTAGAACACAGTGCAATTCAGGATAAAATTAGTTTGCTGCTTCTCTATCAGTTCAGAAAGATCTGGACTATTGAAAGCAACAGCTGAATGCCTGTGAGGCCCGGCAGTGCAGAGGCAAAGCAGTTGTCCTCCAAGGGGAAATGCAAGGCCTTGACATGCAACCAAGTAGCCTCTGGTCAGAAGAAATAAAGCCTCATTTTTTAGGATGTAGGTTGAGTAACACTTTCACCGCTACTTTCAAAAGCTCACATGTGATATCAAAATGTATCAAACTTCTAGAGCAGACAATACCTTTAACTCCTTTGACCAAGATGCCTTTAATCCCAACAAAATTTTCAGTTGATGCTATCCTGGTGACTTGCTCTACCACTTCTATATGAAACAGAGTCAATTCTTTAAAACACAACTCAATCCCATGACACATTCTCAGTCCACCAGAGTTTAACAGGCAGCACTCCAGACTCAACGTACAGCTATTGTCCTTGCACTACTTCTGCGCCCTGGGATGAGGAAGCAAAAGTAACTTCATGGTCTGATTTTAGTGCCTCACAGTTGTATTCCTGTAATGATGCTCAGATGAGCAGGTTTGTCTGCCCATCCCAGTGCAATGGAGGCAGCCTGTATCCAAACTTCTATAGGCTTCCAAATTTCCTTCTGGATTACTTGAAGAGATCTACAGCTCACTGCATAGCACTAATGATAGGAAATCCTAGCCTAAAACTTGCCTCTAACACTGGAGTGATGGCAGCTGTCCAATTACTCAAACTGCCAGGCTAACCTAGTCCAGTCCAGATCACTGTGGTTTGAGAAAAAGCCTTCTTGCAGAACAAGACAGCAGACTGGACTCTGCTATCATGCTGTGAGGAAAGCGTTTCCCAACTTTCCTTCGCTCTTGTTTCCAGAAAAAGAAAGTTAAAAAGACAACACAGTTGTTGATGAACAGTAACATGTCAGGACATCCTAAGTCTTTAAAAAGCCAGCTACGGTGTTATTTTAGTATGATTTTCATCACAACCTCAAAGGAATACTTAAAACTACAGAAAAAGAGGAGTAACAACTGATAAAGTATTAGCTTTAAGGCAATAAACCCAAGATCCAAACTCCTTATACAATCCTACTCAATATCAAGGAGCTTTAAAATACTTTAGATAAAAGCTAGAAAATTTGAGATCTCAGAGAAAGACTTACATGTGTCTTGCCACTGCCTGTCTGGCCATACGCAAAGCATGTCGCCTTCCCGCCCTCAAAGATGGTCTCTACAAGAGGTCTAGCAGTGAACCTGGATATTCAGAAGGTAAAAGACAGTTAAGGCAAGCATTTCACACCCTGTTTCACCAGTTTTCCTAAAAAAGCAAATAAAAGAAAATCCTTAAGAAATCAGCAAGGCTATGCCAAAAAAAAAAAATCTTTAGACTTTTGAGTCCCTTGGTTTCCTCCAAAAAGGATTTTAATATTTGTTTCAGGTAGCAGTTTCTTTAAGCCAGAATGCTATCTAGCCATAGCTCCATGCTTTTATCTTGGAAGTCGTTCCCAGTGAGAAGAAAGCATTACCTGTACACCATCTCATTCGAAGAGAATTCATCAAATGAGAAGTCAAATCTAAACGCTTGGGTTTCAAGGTATTTTGTTAGGTCCACTTTCTGCTTTGGCTCATGCACCAGCAGGACACACTTGCTTGGAACAGTAATCACATCACATTCCTTTTTTAGAAGTTCTGGTGAGAGAAGAGACCCTCAGTTTTAACAAGAATAAGCAATGTCAAACTGCTCCAAGACAGAGCTGCTTTGTCAGTACACTCACCTTGTTTATTGAGAGGGCGCTTCCTCACACAGACACAAATCCTATGTTCTTCTATCTAAAAGAAAAGAACACAAGTAATAATTATTTCTCAATTACACTCACACCTACTTGGTATTACAGAGAAAGATCCAATGCTCCCTCACACCTACTTTCCTATGTACTGATCAGAGTTGCCTCTGCTACCAGTCAGACCCACTCATGCAGGGATGCAAGTCTTAAAAGTGCATTCAGTGCAAAAGAAACACCGCAAGCAATTGACCTTTACATAGCATGCTCCAACACATCAGGTGGAAATGCTGCTATTCTATAGAAAATGCCACAAATATTTGGTATCAGAATTACTAAAAAGTTCAGTCCTTGGCCAGCTTTCCAGCAAAATCCATGATATCAATACTGCCACTATGGTCAAGTTCAGGTAAATTATTATAATAATTTACCCCAGAAGTATTTTTTGACCTGGAATTCTTGGCTGATGCAGCAAGATTAGCTATTTGTGCAGCATAGGTACACATCAGTTGAGTTTGGGAAAGCACATACTGCATTGGGTGAGGCAAAAAGCAAGATGACAACAAACTCTTCTTCAGTCACACAGCGATATGTACACAAACAGCTGGTTCTCAGCCCCATAGGATGCAGGCAGACAAACCACCTTGTGTTCTAACCTAGTTCCTAGTTTAAATTTAAATGCTGTTATTTTTCACTGACCTTTAGAAGGCTTTTGCTAGACAAGGACTACCTGTTCTTAGGTATTAACCAATGCCTCCTCCATAATTGCTGAAGATCTCAACAAGGCCTAGTTTTTCTATGACCTCTACTTTGTTCCTTCACTTCTTGACGTAGTTTAAAATTACTTAATATATGACTTACATATAGTAACACTTTCTGTTACAGGGCAAGAGTCTGTTTTAACTTATACTCACAAGCCACACTACTACGTAATAGGCTCTGCCATTTACAAACTCTGAGAAATACTGATGTTACCACATGAATCATTGCATAGTAATTGTCAAACTGCAAGCTCTTTGCTAGTGACATACGCAAAGTAATGCAAGGCAGCTTAGTCCTAAACAGGGGAGGTAAGTGACCTCACATATACCGCCAGGTGCCTCAAGACAACAATATGCTCAGAGGATTTCCAAGGTGCAGTGATGCACTAAATTGCTGACATGCTAAAATCTTCAGTAGAAAATAAAGAAGTCTGTCTACAGGCTGCAGTTAGTAGCCTCAGTATTTACTTACTGGGTCAGTTATAGATATTGGCTGGCAGTCTAAAGTTGCTCTGAATTCCTTGATCATCTTTGCAAACTCCCAATTTGGACAGCTGCTGTCAAATTCCTGCATGAAAAAAAAACATGGTTGTTAAGTTAACTACCCTGTTACAGCAAGAAAAGCCCCAGAGCATACTGAACAATTAGCTGTACATAATCAGAAATATTTCACTTAAAAGCAGAACCTTCTGAAACTAAAGTCAGTCCATCCTTATGTACAGCTTTAAGAACGACGCCTGTCCAAAATGTTTTTGTTTCAGCTATTGCAATACACTATCCTGCAGAATTTCCCTTTACTGGTGCATTGTAGAGTACTCCACCTGTGCACGTTTGGTCCTGATTTCACTAATTTGAGCTCTTTTTTCTTCTCTCTTGTTCTTCATTTTCTCCATCTCTTTCACAATGTTAGATCTTCTCCGAACTAGATAAAATAGAAACATTTCCTTGGATTAAATTTTCATACTAGGTTTTAAGCACAATACAAATATTTCAGCTTTTCCAGGTTGCTGACAGACCAACTTGCACAGGAAGCAATCATCTTCAGAAGGATGGTCATTAGTTTTGCAGCACTTCCTTCCCAAACCAGCTCTACCTACCACAGAAACTGCCTAGCAAGCCTCACTACCACTCTGAAGTAAAGGCAGCATTTCTGAGGAGATACCACTATAACAGAATTACACATTTGCAACAAAAATACTGAAGATATTCAATCTCACTGCCAAAGTCACCTTTTCAAAGCTTTAGTTTCGGAGCATACAAAGCAGCAAACACACGGTGATGCATTGCTGACTGGCGAGTCAGTTCTTACCCACTGCTCCCTGGTACCTGGGCTCATTGAAGAGCTCACTCTAGCAGCAGGCAGATGATCCTCTGTGTTTCCATTTACATTTGTCAGGGACGCTTCTGGAGCACAGCTTAGCCTGCCGGTTCTGGTTTGGCCAGCTGCAGAAAGAAGCCAGACCAAAACCAATAACTAAATCTCAAAGGCCAAGAATAATTTTGTAATTTGTAAAGCCTCACAGACCACAGGCATTCCCCAACTCTGCTTCTGGACCAGGAGAGAGAACTAGCTAAAACCTGTAGTAAGTGTGCAAATAATTATTCTTAATGCTTTGCTGATCACCAACTTTTATTCAAAGCTACGAATCAAGGCCACACCAACTAGACAAGAATTTCTTATCAAGCCTCTTATTACAATGTCTTTGCAGAACTTAATACACAAGGCATGCCCTCAACTATTTATAGGGTATAGGTCTGGGTAAAGATAAATAACTACAATTTCAAAATTCAAATAGGCTCAAGTTCTTGTTTTACTCAACCAGTATAGGTAAAACTACTACCAGTCTAGTTACAGAGCACATTGTCAGCAGTGTTAAGGTACTTCTCTTCCCAGTCTAGCCCTCTGAATACCACTTTATGCTGTTAAGCAGATACCACATCCACCCACATGCACAACTGCAGCACTCTGGCTAGTAAAGCACATTATTCAACACTATTGTTTCCAAAGTCCTTTGAGAACCCCTTCAGGTAGGAGCCCTGGATATTTACATAGTGGCAGACCTCTAAGTCTCTCATTTTCTATATGAGGGTAGAGGCTGCTCCTCCACCCTGGGATTTGCCGTTTACCTAATTAAATGCATACCAAGCATCTTGCTTCATAGTAAGAATTGACTGGGTTCTTTCTCTACTCACCAGGAACTGACAAATTGTTTCTGGTTTGTGTAGAAGTGCAGGGATCCACCCCCATCTTGTTTTCCTGGAGGCTGCACTGAGATTCTGTGATAACAGACATCCTGGAGCGGCCACGAACAGCTTTGGAAACATGAATTCAAGGTCAGCATCATGCCTCAGACATTTGCATGTAATCAAGTGCTCACAAAGTGCAGAACAGTGGGGAACAAGGTGTCTTTAAAAGGACCATTTCCAGATCTCTGATGCATTAGCAAAGTGCAGGACAAAGAAATGCAGGTGGGCGAAAAGCGATCATGAAATATACCACTACAGAAAAGGAAACAGTTCACTCCAGCTTTGCGGTTCGAGTGAATTTATTTCAGATACCACTAAGGACTCAGTAATATGGCAGTTCCAGAACCTTACTACCTAGGAAGGAGGCAGTTACAAGCCAGGGAACTGGGAAATCCTCTGAAGCTTCACACTTGCAGGGCTGTGTGAATTAACTGTTTGATGGTGACAGTAGCACCGCAATCCGGCAACAGGTTGTGGGCAGCATCATGCCCACGGTCACAGCGCTCACGCACAGTGTGTGTGGTGCACAGTGGAGCAAGAGCTCCATAACACTAAATTCAGCAAAAAGACTCTATATAACCACAACAGCAAATCTTTGGAAAGGGTCCTTCTGTGGGCAGTCTCCATTGTCACATGCCAAGGTATGTGTCTTTTACTGCGTCCAAGTGCCTCACAAAGCTGCCTGGGGAAGGGATTGGAACACGAACCTCAACAGATTTGTAAAGAAAGTAAAACTGAAACAAAACAAACAAAAAAAAGTGTGGTATGAAAGCTAGAACTAACTTCACCTCTTGCAATCACAAGAATTCATCCAGAATCAACCACTATGTTTTTAAAAGGCATTAGATTTGTTTCAGCCCAATGGTTAATTTCAGTTCTGGATCAAATGCCTTACAACTGCACCCAGAAATTGAGTGCTTGTAGCTATTAACTCTTTACCAGGAATCTTCTGCTCAGGTGCAGAGACATTAGGTGTCACTGCTGCAACTTTAGGAACAAAAAACATTAATTTCATTACACTCAGATGTCATTCTATTCCATCTTCTTTTGTAGACATGCCCAGACCCGTTCTCATCACAAACTCAGCAGCACTTTTTCTGTAAGTGACAGTGCTCCGGGACAGGCATACTGGCTGGAGGATTTGCTGCATCTAAATGGATTTGATTCAACTGATTCTTCTACATGAGGATATTCAGCACTGCCAAAATTCTTACTTCATTCTGAAAGCACTGCTTCTGCTTCTCTCACTATGCAGAATGAGATGGAGGCAGACACCTCCTGATCTTCTTTAATTTGTTCAGTCTAAGAACCAAAACCTGAAGCCAACATTAGCTTTCTAACTGGTGCAGTACAGAGTTTGCAACGGGACTGACACTCATGGGGTTTAGCTAGCTATGATAACAGATAATATTTGAGGAATACTGAAAACACTGCTTCTCTGTTGTACTCTGAGTAGGTCTTCAAGGACAAGACTGTGCCGGCAGGAAAGGCAACAGATACTTCAGATTTGCCATTAGATTCTATACTTCAGGAAAGCCATGACCTCTGTGAGAACATTTTTCCATCAACCAGTGACTGGATTAAAACACCTTTGTTTTTCCAGCTGGCTATCCACCTCCATTAACTGACCTGTCTAGAGACAGTCATGACTTTACCACATCATTTTGCTTGCCATTTCACAAAATTTATGGGGAGTTCTCTGGATTTGAGGAAGATCAGGATGCTCTAGCACAGAACACCTTTTGACACATTAAGCTTCTTGGACTCCTCCCACCTCCCCAAATCAAGGGGATTTGTACTGTTGTCTTCTGGTACCAACTTCCCTGTCTTGCATCACATGCAACAAAAGAGGCCAGACAAGCCCAGCTATTTTGTTTACAGCTCAATTGCATGGAAAAGCACAAGTTCTGGCTAATTATACACATTAAGAGAATCATTAAATTAGCAATCATTCAACCTCAGCATCACGCAAGTGTATTACAAATAGACCTGTAACGCTGCCACTTGCAATTCAAAAAGCCAAAAGAGTCAACAAATAAGCTAAAGAAGGTAGAAAGTGTGTGAGTTTTCTAACTCCTGACACCACAGGAAAAACAATTCCTTGGCAATCCCACACTGACATCTCTATCTTCTCTTCTAGCTTTGCTCAAAACATTGCACTGATGCACAATCACTGAGCTGCGGCACACCAGCTGGCACTTCGGCTGCCTGCTCTGAAACGTCTCCAAGGGTAAAGCTCTAGTTATTGTCTAGGGGGACAGTTTGAAGAGGAGACATCCGTTTATCACCACTATTTCTTTCTTGCCATTTCCACTCTCATTTTGACACTCTTAACTGTCATTTACCTTTTGTTGTTTGTGGCATTTGCAAAACTCCATACAAAACTTTAAAACTCACTGCAACAGTAACTGCCTAGTGACATTTAAAGCAGTATCACAGAATAACTACAGCAATGCTGCAGAAAAGGGCAACACATCAACAAACCCCAGCTCACAGGAACAGGACAGCAATCAGTCAAAGTTTCTGCACTCGGGAGTCCAAAATGTTGGTATGAAACAGGATGCTCTTTACTGGCATTGCATGAATGAGCAGCCTTATGGTGCACTCAGCATATTCTGGCTGCAATGGAAGACCACCACTGTTTCACAGGGATATAGCAGAGAAAAGAAAATTTTCTCACCTTCCCGTGGAGCAGGAATTTTTGAAAGGGTTGTTCTACGCTTCTGTTTCTGAAAAACAATGACTGCTGTAAGTAATTAGCATAAGCTGCAAACACCTAGCACAGCACTTCACGAAAACATTGATACAACAAGAATTTCTGACCAAAGTCTAACTATGAGGCAGAAATGACAAGTTTAGAGACCTCAAACTTTTAAGACTGAGGGTATTATTTATAACAAGACCTATGCCATTGACACTTTAGTACCTTAGGAGAGACTAAATCACTTTAAAGCACTTACTGGTACAGTTACATTCTCTTGCAAAGGAAGGTTCTCTTTCACGTCTGCAGCAGGTAGTTCTTCTGATAACTCAGGATTTATCATTACCACCTCATCAATATCAATCTACAAGAGCAAAGTTAGGATTTTACAAAGTAGAATATTGCTGCTACCACTCACAGCTTTTTTTTTTTTTTTTTTTTT
>Ga0065711_1035391_pt1 | contig 22389 bp, 11 predicted proteins | sample Hoacrofraction12_FD_59098 | JGI IMG/M metagenome (GOLD analysis project Ga0065711, IMG submission 59098) | Hoatzin crop microbial communities from Cojedes, Venezuela - Epithelial fraction 12 v2 (version 2) | ecosystem: Host-associated > Birds > Digestive system > Esophagus > Crop | place... | reverse complement strand
CAGTCATGCCATTGTAGAAAGCTATCAGATTGGTCAAGCATGATTTCCCCTTGGTGAATCCATGCTGACTACTCCTGATAACCTTCTTTTCCTCCACTTGCTTAATGATGACCTCTAGAATGAGCTGCTCCGTCATCTTTCCAGGTATGGAGGTGAGGCTGACCGGCCTGTAGTTCCCTGGGTCCTCCTTCTTGTCATTTTTGAAGATTGGAGTGTTCTTCAGCTTCTTCAGCTGAAGAAAACCTCAATGGTCCAAAAGTTATGCTCCGTAATTATCAACTTCTTTCACCAGTGTCTCTTTAATTCCAGCAGGTAGTGTAAAGATGTGTTTAAAATCTTATTGTTTGTGTTTGAAACCAGAGTTGATTTGAAAAAGAATATCAGATATTTTAAACAGAAACATTTGGACAATAAGATTTTTAAGTAAAATGTAAAAGAACATGTTGCAGTCAATTCAAGGTCCTTTCATCGTAGCAATTTGTGGTCATGACCCAACAGGGCCATGACTGGACACATTAGATAGCGGTGGCAACTTAGCCCAGCTGCGGTGAATGGAAGAGCTGGTGAATGCCACCAAATAAAGCATGAAAATAAAAGTGCGATTTTGGGCTGGAGCAAGGAGAGAACTGAGCTTTAGTTGCCCCCCATTTCTTCCTCCCATTACCATCCCCAGGAAAATCTATGATCAATGAGCATCCTGAAAATTGTCTTCTGTAGACTGTTCTGTACCAAAGTTTGTATCTGGGCAGTCTCAAATAATTCGTTTACCATATATTGAAGCAACCAAAAGATTAGACAATCCTGATATCTAAAAGATATATTTCATAGGTCATTACATCCTCAGAAGTTCAGTGTTTGGCCCTGAGAGATCACGTTACTGTGAATATGAAATCTAAGAGATTATCTTGAATTCTACCTAAATGTTTTATTACATTCCTGTATTAAGAGAGAAAAGATTCACTGCAAAATGACAACTGATAGTTTGAGCAGGCTGCCTCATTTAACATCAGAGATGTAATCAGCTGAAATTTTTGGTGTAATCTGTGAGTTTTTGACCACTACTATGTTACTTTTTTTTCTGGAACCTATATTCATTGAGGTAGCTAAAGTCCTATTGCTTTGTGACAGAGAACTAAATAGCATCACAACTAAAAATATTATGTAGACCTTAATAAGAATTCCTGAGTTATTTAATATTATTTAATCAACTTGTGGATTCAAACAATGTGATAATTTAATGCTGATTTATTTCATTTTAATGTATTCGTACTCTTTTGTTTTATTTTTTAGATGAATTACCAAAATACAGACTTTTGGAAACATGTGATTTGGGTATTTCTTTTCCAGATGCTGGGTTTATAACTCTATTAGAACAGAAGGTCTTATTTGTGATGGTGGGCTTGGTATTCTCTTCCTCAAGATGTGAAAAGTGGAGTGGATAAGAACAGCTCACCCAAAGTGTACTTTATTGGCAGATTTTAGTAGCACTGGGCATTAGTGACTGTCTACCAAGTAGAAAACAAGCTACCTCATCATGAGCACCATCAGTTGCTCCTTAGAATTCTCTTTCCTGCCACGTCCAAGGATATCCTCCAGAGCTCTCTGAGGCTGTTTTGAAGTAAGATTGTATTGAGGTTTAATCTGGCCCAAATATTGTCCGTATGTGTCCATTCATAGTAACATCACTGTTGAACTATAAACAGTGCTATACACAGTGTTTCTATTTAAGAAGAAGCCAGAAAATTTCCCATTATGCCAAATGAATTTGACTGTCAAAAATTGACCACAAAATGCCAGGCTTTCCAGGTCAAAATATAACTGAGATTCTGAAGGTAAATTCTGGAGGATCACAGATTAGCTAAGAGGAGTTGAAGTGGAGTTACTTGTTACTGTGTTAGCATGCCCAGAGATCCTGTGGGAAATGCCTTGGATTTGGGTTGAGCTCTCAGTGGGCATCAGTCTTCAGAGCATTGTCCAAGTGAAGTGAAAGTGAGTTTGATTAGCATTTGCTACAGCTTAGGAAAGCTAAGACCGAATTCTCTCACTTTCAAGGTCAAGGACAGTAAATATCCTTTGAGAAAGGAATTTGAAGACGTTTTTGGTGCAGCACTGTACTTTGTGAGATACCCTGCTTCTGTTATGTGTTGGTTGACCTCTCAAGATAAATATTTGCCTTCACAGGAAAAAAGAACAGCAACAAAAATGTAATACACATCATTTGCAGCTTTAAAAAGTGTAAGATAATATCCCTTCTTTTTTTTTTTCCTAGTACCACTGCTTGGGGACCCGAAAAAGGGATGAAAGTTTCTGTTTTCTGTGTATTATATTAGCAAATAAAAAGGCAACCATTGTCCCAGAGAGTTTACCAGAAAATTGCTGCACGTCAAGCAAAATGTGGCAAATGACAGCAAATGCGATAGATCCAAGAAACAGTAAAGTGAGAAAATTTTTGCATGAAGAAAAAAGACTTTTGAATTTATTAAAATTTATCTGTATTTTAGCATAAGCCTTGGTGCCTTTCTTTTTACATCTTGTTTTCTCTATTGACAATGTAGAAATTGATCAAGTGATGAAAGATAACCCCCAAATTATAGAAAATAAAAGCCGTGTTCTATCATTCTTATTCTTCAGTGCTTTGTTTGGTCTCATTTTAAAGAAACTCCATGATGGCAAAGCCATTACTGCCTTCCTGTGTCTATTCCAAACTCCTAAGAGCATTAAGGGATTTCCTATATTGGTTCCATGTTTTTCCATACTTTAAACATCAGACCAATATTCTTTGTTCTAGATTATCCTGAGAAACTGTTCTTTGTATCCTTCAAATGTTTGTAGCTTCATGCAAGTTTTTTTTTCAGGTCACTACTAGTTACCACCAAGCACATGCACAGTGCATTCCTGTGGGTCCTCTCCAGTGAAGCATGAGGAAAAAAACCTGCTGTTTTCTGAGCAATTGCACAAATGTGCAGTCCTAAAAAGACATAAAGCTTACATGAGACTTATTTTACTGTGCCATATTTAATGTACATTTATGTCAGTAGCAGTCCTAGCTTCTCTGTCGCCAGTGCTCACTTCAGGCCATTTGCTCTGTCACGTGCCTCCCCTGCTGCTGTGCCAGTAGGTCTGGTGGTGGGGTTCCCACTGATAAGCCAGGTCATGAAAATAATAACGGCTGCAGTTTTTAATTAATTTTTTTTAGGTTATTTTTAGGATATCGTCTGTCTCTATAGCACCAGCAGGTGATTTGCTATTTCAGATGCTATTCTGGTCTTCCATGAATCATTTTTCACAAAGTGGTTTCTTGCAGCTCACTCCAGCTGTATTTAGTTTACTAAAGCCTGGAAAGATAAACAATCTGAATCTAAAAGTTTCACAAGTAAAGTGTCAAATATGTGCACATATTAAAGATATTTAGTCAGTGTGATTTCCTTACAGTGCTTTGTAGTGTAGCTGTTCTTTTTTAAGGGTGATGGTCTTAATTGTTCTGTGCTTTCCATTTTTCTTTGTTCCCACTCATGCTCTCAGAAGACTGAAGAAATATTACTGCTCTTACCGTAATACATACACTTGAGAAAACACTGAAAAAGTGTGTTTGTGAGCACTCCAAGCAATAACTGGGCATTGATGTGTCTGCTTTGGCAGCATGCTTACTGATTTTGCCTTACTGATTTACCTCAAAAGGGAGGAAACAGAAAGTCAGTCTGAATATGGTATTAAGAGTACACCCTAGTGAATCCACTCTGGGCAGATATTAAACATCTAGCCGTAGCTCCCTATCTCCAGACCTTGTTGCTCAGAGAGCCATCCCATGTAGATAAGCCTTGGATTCTTCCTCTTTGATCAAGCTCTCCAGCTACTTCATTATCAAGTTGTTCACTTGATTTTCGTGTTTTACTGAGCAGCACTTGGTACTCCCAAGCTCCAGGATGGGAACAGGGTGGCTCGCTGCTGTCTTTGTTTCCTCTCTCTTTCTGTATGTGTCAAATCCCTAGAAGTTTTAGAGCAGCCCAGTCCTGTAGGTTTGATTTCTGAAGAAATGTATTTCCAACTTGAAATATCTAAAACATTCCTATGCTTTATAAAGAATAGAAAACTGCAGTACTGGCTTCATGCTACATGAAGTCTTGTGCTTGTGGAATGCCTCCACTATAATCTTTACCAGAACCTGTTTAAGAGCAGTCCAGATCGCAGTTTGCTTATTCTTCACTGCTTTATAGGACTGTTATGGTGCTGACACTTTCACTGATCCTGCTGCTCCCCATCCTGGTGCTGCATTTGTTCTCTGCATGGGCCAGGCCTATTTATTTCCCTCTGATGGGACTGCTTACTTGGCACATGGGTGAAGAAGACTTACAAATAGTAGTGGGAAGAGCACTCCTATATCTTTTCTGACTGGAGCAAGTGGTCAATGAGATATTTCTTTTAGGAAAAATTGTTGAGGGAGTCAGGTGCCTTGATATCACCCTTATTATTTACAAAGAGTGCACAAAATTACAGGAATTACAAGCCTCTTTCAGATAGCACTTGACATAACTCTTTCTGGGCTTTTTCTGGGGCTATAGTCCCAGTGTTGTTCAGGACATATTGTTGATTTATTGATTCTTTCTCTTCAAGTCTTTGGTATTTTTTCTCCAATTGCACAAAATGGTATTCTGCAAAAATCCCTCCATCCGCATAACTGATGTGCCTTTGTTTGTCTGTCATACGTGCTTGCTCTTAAGTTGATGCAACTATCGCTCCATATTGTGTTGTTCAATGAAGTGGGTCAATGGCATCATACAACTCTCTTCTGCCTACTAAAAAAGCACTCAAGTGAGCAAAGTCAAGTGATCATATGAGCCCTTCCTATAACAGATATTAATCTAAGTGCATAGTGCACAGTAAGGTGCATGATTGTTTTGATGGGTTTAAATGTTTTAGAGTAACCTAATTTTAACAAAAATTTCTGGTACAAAATTGATAGGTTGCTACAATTGGAGCAAACATGAATTAATGGACAAATCATGTTAGAGAGGTAAAAGAATGTAGCTTTTCTTTTTATGTGAAGGACGAGGAGAATAATCAAAGGGCAGAGTTCATGCCTTAGTGGATATTAATCCAGGCCTACTGAATGGAGGGACAAGACATATGGGGTTAAGCGACCTGAAAAAAATCTCACACAGGCAAATTTGCAAATACAGTAGTATGCTCCTTGTGTCTTATCTTTATCCAACTAAGAGGGGAATAGGTGCAAAACCAAGTTTATACAATTTGTCAGCTACTAAACTAGTTACTATATCATGTGGGTTCCAGGCTGTGTGAAACAAAACTAATTTTTGTTCATTTTAAGCATTTTGAGGCCATATGCCTTTGCCATCACCTCTAATAATTTTTGCTGTTGCTGTTTAGCTATGAATTATATTTTCCAAGAATTCATCAGGAAAGCGTCCTTAAATGGCTGCACTGGCTGCATTGCCAAGTGCAAGGGCATGTATGCTTTGAAGCTTTTTTAATGTCATGCAAAAATAAGTACGTCACCCGGGAAAACATATCTACTCAAATATTATTTCATGGTGGGGTCTTTCTCCCCGAAGTCGTACTCTCTTGAGAGAAATAACATCAATTAACTCTGCAATGAAGGCTAATAGCCTACTTGAATAGAACCTGCGGCCCTTGAATTTTATTACAGAGCTTTTACTCCTAGACTTTTCTACTTCATTTTTTTCATAGAGTAATATTATTTTTCAGGTGGAGGGGAATGAGAAGAAAAATATTGAATATTATTAGGGTCTTTTCTTCACCACTTTTAATTCCACTGTCAACAGCACCAGGAAACAATAGGAGGATCTCTCTGGCTTTAACCAGTAATTTTTGATCTAAATTCAACTGTCATTGACATAAGCACAACACTTTTATTCCTCTGTAGGAAAAAATACTAATGAGCCTGGCACGGTACTGAAGTATCACATACAAGCTCAGTTTACAGAAATGTGCAATAGCTTGAATACAAACAGTAGCAATAAAAACACCTAAAAGAAATGGGAGAAACACGGCTATGCCATTCAGCAAAATTAAAAGAAATTGACTTTTTTTTTTACCGTGTACCAGGAATGCCGGGAGTATTAAATATCATGAGATTTTTAGGAACAAAGAAAATGGATGAGGTCATCATATATGTGTGGTAACAACAGTAACCCAGAACTATGCTGTTTCCAATTAACAGTGGAGAAATACTGAAATGTGTATCATCAATACACAGGTAAAGGGGCTTCACTGCTAATCAGAATAAATAGGAGCATTCAACACAGAGCTGCTACAGGTTTTTAAATTGCTTTTGCCTTGCTGTATGGATAAAGCTGAACATAGCTTAATACATTTTTTACATGATGTAATTTTATCCAGCTCATACAATGTCAGGGTAATAATAATGATATTCTAATATTAATGCAAGCACGAGATATACATATTGATGAATAATGGTCATATGTTTTTGGATCTCCTTGCCAAGTCATATTAAAATGACAAATAATTGCCATTGCTTCGGAGAAATGGTACAGGCTCTGTAGTCAAAAAGCACATTAGGGACCCACAGCGTCCATTTGTTATCCTTTGTCAGGAAAACATGGTTCTTTAATGAAAGTGAATGAAAGGACACTGATTGAGGACAGTGACACTAAACCTCGTTCTCAACAGGAGCCATGACATGAGTATTAATAAGCAGATTGAAAGGTTAAGACTCAGCTTTGAAACTCTGGAAGTGCAGTAGAATCTGAAATAACTCCCCCCTCATAATATGGGGAAAATCACAGTGTAAAATGCATTGTGTAAGCCTTCTGGCCACAGGAGGATAGAGCAGATGGAAATTGGTTCCCAGACAATTCAGGCAAATGCCATTTAAAATCTTAACCCAAATACATTTTTGTTAAAGTCTTGGTTTTAATTCTCTGTCTTGATAAATGACCCCTTTCCTTCTCATTATCCCCTCCCTCTTTGCTCCCAGTACTATAAAAATTCCAACAAAATCAACTCAGGCATTTCCCGAGCATTAGCGAGAGTAGTTGGAAAGCAAGGGCAAAAAGATGCAGCTCGAGTAAGTATAAAACAGTAACCTAGAGCAATGCGTTTAGTAAGAATTCAACATGTATGTTACTGGGAAGAACGAAGAAATAGCAGTATAAGAAAAAGATTTTTGAATGCATAATGCATTACAGTGATCACCTATTAATTACTGAGAACCCAGAGGAGCCAGTTGGGACCACAGATGAGTCTGAAACAGGCTGATCCTGCTGAGCGTTGTCCATACGTGGGGTCCCACGATGTCAGAGGTGCATGCAAGGGAGCAATGCAAATGTGCACGTCTCCGCAGGAGAGCGGCTGCGGCTGCTGTGTCTTTGTCCGTAAGACTTTGCCTCTCTGAAGCTCTGTATGATCTGCACAAACTCTGTACGATCGCAATCTCTGACCATCTTTGCAGTTTATGTTCTTTCTGTAGTCCCACTTTTTTATGCACAGAAAATATTTTCCAGGAATTCATTGGTTTTAGTGTTATAGGGACAAGCTCTGTAATACTAAAATGTCTTTTTCCCCATACCAGTAGCAAAGCTGGACAAAATGCCCAAAGTTTAGGGGTGTTTGAATACAGAGACTGGTTCTGTTCATCACAGAGATGAAGTGAGCTGTGATGTTCACAATTAGATTTCAGTATATTCAAACAAGATTAGAAGACTCTAACTGAATGTCTCACCTCCTGAAGATCTGACAAAACGGCAAACTATGGCACACATTGAAGATATGCAATTAAATACAGATTTAAATGTATTTAAGTGGTTGTAATAATTTGAAATGAGTTTGAAATATTTGGTTTATCTTTAGGCAAGGCTAATAATGATGTGGGTGAAGTCTACACCAGGAAATTAAGAAGGCCTGGGACTATAATGCAGAAGCCAGCAGCATGGCATTACCCATGGCATTACCGATATTATTAAATGTTCCTAGTCTTCAAACAGGTGACCTCCACGCATGCTACAGATTGAGACTATTTCCCAGCTTATGGTAACTCGTAACTGTGCTTAGGAATTGGCTCAGGCAGCTAGTTGAAACAGGGCAAAATTACATCGTGGACTTTTCTAATAATTGCGTGATAAGCAGTTCCGTTGTTCACTGCTGGTGTTTTGTTTGGTGGTGTATCTGTAGGTAACAGACTGGTAACAGGCTGATTTCTTCACTAAACAGCCAGTGAATCAATACAAGTTGATGTTATTTTATACTCAATGTCAGGAAACAGTGGAAATTTTAAGGGTGAAATAGCCGCAGAAAATAATCCAAGAGGTGACTGTGAGATGATTCAATTTAAATCAAATACAAAGAAAATGTAAAAGTAATTTGCATTGCTCTGATCAATGGAGAGCAATATCAACATTTTCTGTCAAGCAAGGGGCCGCCATCTGTTGGAAATAACAGGAAAAAAGAGTGTCACTTCTGGGTCTTCTCTTGATCAGCTTCACTGCATGTATGTTGGATCCTGAAGCTTTCCCTTGGACCTCACCATTAATTCCTTCGCATGGGAAATCCGAGTGTGTTATTGGCTAGAAGGTGTAGTTCACCCTGCAGACTGCTTCTCATAGATGGATAGGGGGACCTTAAACAGCTTGCCCTGTATAGCCATCCAATCCTGCTTCAGAGAATCCAGTCCCTCTCATATGTCACACATCCAAACAGTGCCCTTGGCCTGACCTTGCTCTGTGTACTGCAATTCAGTTTTGGAAAGCTATGAGAGGATTAGCATCAATTCTTTGGGCCACAGGAGTATTGTGCAGCCAACACAGGGGATGCAGATCAAGTGCTGCGCAATTTGGACATGGCTGGTGCTCACTAGAAGGAGGACTGCATGTCCCCAGCAGTGCAGGCATGAGTAATCCTGCACCATTTGTTGCTGTGTCCTCTGCTGTTGCATGTAATAGGTGTCTCAAGCAATGTGGACGCAGTTGTAGGTGGTCAAAGGGTAACACTGAAATTGGCTGGATGCAGGACTGTGAAAAGTAAGCAGTGCTAGGATATATCAGGTAAAATGTTTCCAAGAGAGGAGGAAATGTGAATACCATTTTCTAAGGCCCTAGTGAGATCTCATCTGGAGTATTGATAAAATTCCGCTCACTTATCTGCAATAAAGCTGAAATCAAGTAGAAAAAATGGCAAAGAAAAGTTATCTGGATGATCAAGGAGCTGGAGACCACAACAGGGTCGTCTTAGTCTTGCAAAATGTAAGCTGGAAGAGGATGCGATTACTTGAATTACATCAGGAAGGTGGACACGAGGGACTGAGAATTTCCTAAACTCAAGGGCACTGTTGACTCAAAACAAACTAGTGTAGATGAGGAAACATATGAATAAGTAAATGTAGGCTAAAATATAAAGAAATATTGCAAACTTTAGGAGAGAGAGCTTGTGAAAGTCTTGTGTGTAGGCTGTGAAGACAGGACACCTAGTTTTTGAGATGGAGCTTGATGAATGTAGGAGAGGAATGATATGACTTGGTTGTTTAGGATACCATGGGGCTGATGGTCCAGAGGTCGTTGCGTGACTATTTCATCTATCCCAAATATTGTAGAAATCTTGTTCATATAAAGCATTCCAGTGTTATAGTTTGTTAGCTGCTCTTTTAACCTGGAAGAATTTAAATAGGTTTCATTCTTGAAAGAATTGATTATTTTTACGTTGAGCAAAGTACCTATGGGATTTCAATGTCTAGCTGTATCAAGTACAGGGTAAAATACAGATACCTCTACCTTGAAAGAGAAACTGGATGCACACACTCAGAAATGCCTCACGGACATATGTATGCATTGTGTATTTTCATGTGAATGTTGTGTCACACAATTTGAACTTTGCGAATTTTGAAAATTTAGCCCTTGATATGCTGTTTCAATGAAGCGTCGGCTGCTTGAGGTTTTTAAAGGTTTTTCTTTTGTTTTGCTTCATTCCTGATCTGCGGTGAGGCTTGTTCTGGCAATGACAGGAGGGACAAATTGTTCATAGATCTTGTGTGCCATTCCTGATACAGTATATTTTGGGTGCTGTAGTTCTCATGTGCGGTGTTAGAAGTAGTTGAATAAAGAGACAGAATGCCAGTATCTGGGTAAATAATGGACTTATTTTTCTTGCTGATAGTCTGGTCTTTCTGGAGCTCCTTCCCAGAATCCCAGGTCCTAATGAGACTGGCCTCCACGATCCAGTGATGGGCTTGTGTTGTGAGTAGTTATATTTTTTCATGGAGGGAGTCAGTTTTGAGGAAATTTAAGAAATCAAAGTGGAGGATCTGAGGCTGATTATATTGCACTGGAATTCACTTTTTACATTATCTTATACTGTAACACCATATACTTTTACACTTTTCCTTTAAAAAACAAGAGTTAAGGCTGTAAGGTAAAATCATTCAATGGTGAATTGAATTTAGGAAATATTTTGAGTCTTCAAATAGACGATAGCAGTCACTAAAGACATTCAGAATACTGGTTTCGTATCAGTTTTATATTTACAGGAATAATACAAAAGCAAAATGTGTATTTAAACGTGTTTTAAAATTTATTTTGATAGCAAACTGTGAAAAATTACTGTCATTGAAAGAAATTAGATAGAAATGTATCCATAATTTCTTTTTCATACTTGAAGTATAAAGAATACTCTTTTCCCTAATTAGGCAGTCAGGCTTTGAACAGTGTTTAATACCACCAACAGTTCCCCTTTGTCCTTATGGCCCTTCGTGTAGTCAGTGCCTGCTATTATGTTTAACCTAAGTAGCAGTCTCTCATGTGATAGTTGCATTCAGCCATTTATTGTTCACAGCTTATTAGAGTGGGAGTTAAAGACAGATTGCTGTAGTTTTCCATTTTTCATGGAGGTTAGGCAAAAATATTTCCCAGCATAACCAACACACAGTCCTACTACAGGAGATGCCATCACCTTGTAGTCTGTGGGTCAAGTAACCAGACAGCCCTTTTACTTCATTGCAGCTTGGGAAATTCTGTTAGCTGGAGAGAGAACAGCATACGCATACCCATACACCGTTTATCATCTTGGATATCATCTCTAGTGATGGCTGTAAAGGTTTGTTGCCCCAGAAAAGAGGGAATAGAAAAAGCTATGGGCAGAACCTATCCTTGACGAAGTACTGCTAACTTCCATTGATTTTTGTGAATGGGCAGTGCTTTGGCCCCAAGTCACCATCTTTGTGAACTTTATAACAGATTAGTAACCTGTGTCTTCAGCAGAACTGTGTTACTCCTGCAGCAGAGAGCTAATGAACCTTCCTGTATGATTAGGCTTGGAAAATTTCAATTTGTAAATAAGCAAATAATTAGTACTTCCAAAGACTATTTTCCCAGTGTTATTTTAATGGCTGAATTTTTGCACTAACTGGACAATCTAGTTTAAAATTAATATAACAGTAGTTTTTAATACAAAGTATAAAAATCATGACAATATATTTGAATACAGAATCACAATATTTTTCTAATCAGATTTTCTAATCAGATTAATCACATAAATTCATTAAAATATAATTTTGTTTCAGCTCTTCTTGTTGGAGAATCCCAGTTCAACAGTTCCTGACTAATGGTGAGCTTCTCGGAGAGATTAAGGTGTCTAAATAGCTTTGAAGTTTTGGGAGTAAATGCCATAGTTTTTATGTGCAAGGAACTGAACAGACTTAATTATGTCCATGTTTACCTCCATCTGCTTTAATTTTGTCCTGTCTGAAATGGGACTGCTTACACATGTAAAGTAAAGCCTATACCTAGATTATATTCTTGCCTGAATCAGGATGAGAATCCTGAACTTTTACTACAAGTCAAATGCTTTCAGTGTCCCATCTTTTTCCTACCTGAGATATGTTTTTTTCCTGTGATTTCAGAAGAATCAAATGCAAATATTCTTCACATCTCAAAATAATTTATACAAAAACATTAATTTAAGTCCATAACTGGGAAAAACCCAGTGAGTTTTTTGGGCCGATTTTGAGTAGATGGAGAAGTCAACAACTATCTCTACTTGCCAATGAAAAGAGAGTCCCTTGAGCTTGTCTAGAGAACCTGCTCCCGTACACGTAGTCTTCGCTCCAAGTCGGAGGGTGCTCTGCATGGGAGGATAATGACGGTGAAGGCAAGGCTGGATGAACTGAATAATTAAAGAAGCTTGTAATTTATGTTGCCATTAAATGCTGCAGGAAAAGAACTGGCTCTTATGTATCCAAGGCATTTTTCAGAAGATATTAAGGATGAATATTGGATACATAATTAGGTTTTCTTGCAGGCCTGTTAGTGTATTAGAGGTAGATCATGCAATAATTTCTATTATCCCACATTACCTATACTTTGATTGAGCAGTTGCATCACTGTATTTCTGCATCTCTAGAATAAATTTATTTTAGAATATGGAAGATTATACTTGCTCTCTACATGCAGCATGCCTTTTTCTTCTTCTTTCTCTTCATTTTATTCCCTTTACATATTACCTTTTCCTCTTTAATTTAATAGGACCCATACACAGAAACCAGGCAGATAAATGTACTGAAACCCTGTTAGCATTTAATCTCTTTGTAGATAAATGCAAATATTGCTGTTGATGGTACTGAAGCCTTGTCCAGCAGTCATCTGAGGAACTTGCTCATCCATTTTTCACAGTGTGTCCATTACTATCAGTCGCTGAAGATTGTGATCCAGAATATTCGATCCTGACGAAAACAATAGAATTAAACCACAGGGCTTCAGAAAATTGCTTTCATATTCAAGCAGTGGTACACACATACAGACACCTTGTTGATGATTTTCCTGCCCTGAAGAAAATATATTGCTGCTGCCACAAACCTGTCTTCTGGCACTTTGTCACTTACAAGTGATGATAAAATTGCAACAAAGAGACTTCTTTTTAATCTCATAGGTCATCGTTTGTACTCCGGACAGTCCTCCCTTTGTCCTCTCATTTAGTTTAGATAAGGTGAAAAAATCCTTTTAGTTGCCTCTAAACTTCTCTTAAAAATACAAAATCCAAAATTCAGCCTACATGTACCCTAAAATTTTTAACATAACTTTTTTCCTCATGTTTTTAATTTAGATCAAAAGCTCTGTGTCCATTTTAAATATATTATAATAATATTATAATAATATATTATATATATTATATATGTATTCAGGCAGCTGAATTGCAGGCAGCCTTTTTGTTTTGTAGGTTTGCATTATACCATAAGCCTTGAAAGAGACATTTAATCCCTTTAATTTTGGGAGAACTCCAGAATCATGTCGTAATTGTACTACTGAAATTCTGGCCATTATTATATCCATTTGTTACTGCTACACATATAACAAGACTTTTAAAATTCAGTTATCCGGTCCAGCAATTCAAAATTGCAGAAAACTTGTGACTGATAGAAAGACAGAGAAATTCTGAATAAATCCATGTATATGTTAAATATTTTGAAGAGAGACTTTCACACTATTTGTAGAAACAGCAATTTATCTTGCTACATTTTAAAATTTTTTTTTCTACATTTGCTGAGAGATTTTTCTCATCTTTGTCAGCTTCTTCTTCAGCTTTATACTTCAATGAAATCCCAAACCTGTCTGTGACCTAAAAAGTTTGCTGCCATGGGATTTTGGTGCAGCAAATGCAGTATTTTTTCTCCTGCCTACTCTCTTCCAGTCTGAGTCTCTTCCAGCTGGAAATATAGAAAGAGCAAAGAAGAAAAGGAGGCTTAAAACCACCTGAAAGGGGGAGCAGGAGAAGGGGGTACCCTTGCAGTATGCTTTCCTCTCTTCGTGCCGTACATCAGGCTTCTCTGCTCCTCTCCTGTACATCTGACATTTGGCATCCAGGGACAAGACTGGGTAGGAATGGGGTGGAACCAAAACTGGTGTCATGCTTTTTATGTGGGGCTAAACATACTGTTTAAAAAAATTAAGGGGCACTATCAATACCTAGGACAGATTGTCTACCTTTTCTGTCTTATTTTCGTCCCCCTGATTACCGCCAGACAGAGGCTGTGGAGGCACCACGCACACGTCCGTTCCCTGGAATGAAGGAGGAGTCAGCTCCTGTGATCCCCGCGCCACACAAGAGCTTCAAAAGCGTGTTCAAAAGAGGAGAGAGACAGACTCAGAAATTCAAAGTTTACTGATATCAGTACAACCTCCAGAAGCCTAGGACGTTCACGGTTCCTCCTATGAAAAAGCCAAGCATTAAGAAATACAGAAATGGACACTTAGATGCCTAAATAATCATTAAAGGCCAAACCCTCTGTTAGTGCCCAGGGGAAACAAGCCTCACCACTCCAGTTGAAGGGATCCTTGTGCTCAAACCAATCACTACTGAGAATAATAGACAGGTTACTCATTTACCTGGATGTGGTCCTTACGAATAGGAATGTCCTGAGCTTCATGCCGTGTCACCTCCCCTTGTCTCCTAAAATCACTGCAGATTCACTAATATAAACTGGCAAAAGCAGAATAAGCCACAATGACCATTCTTGATTTTTCGTGGGACTCTTCACAATGTGGGATGAACTTCAAGATAATAAACCAATGTTGTCTAGTTTAATTATACTGCTTGAAAACCTTCACAATAAATAAAGATGCATGCCTAAATAGCTAAGTTCAGAAAATTATTTTTCCACTAGGTAAACTGCCCTTTTAGAGTAACTAATTATTCTTATTCATGCTTGTATTTGCCTTATTAATTTTAATTTTCTACTAGATGTTTATAGAATAAACACATCCAGACACCCTTTCCTTGTTCAGAATTTACGTTATAGTCATCTTCAAAACTAGTAGCTTCAAAAAGAAATGGTTTAGAATAGAAACAGATTTCTATGGTATACTGAATAACTGCAATGGTTAAGAATATTAATGCAGAAGTGTCCAACCTAAGTTTCACAGCCAGAGAAACAGCCTATGGTAGAGAACAGTATTTTGCAGGAATGATTAGGCATGAGATGTTTAGACTTAATAGATAAAAATCAATTCCTCAAAAAAAGTTGTAAATGTTGTTCAAAGTAATTTCTCAGTATAATATTGTGTCACAAATAATTACAGAAGTGATGGGATGTTACGTTTAAGACAAGTTTCCTCTCAAACTCTTTTATTACATGAGTCACCTCTTCCTGACCTTATACTGATCACATAAGATTTTGCAGGGGTATCATAAAAATATATGTGCTTCTGTCCTGGGTTTGGCCAGGACAGGGTTAATTTTCACCGGACTCCAGGCAGGGGCACAGCCGGGCGGGCTGACCCAACCTGGCCAAACAGAGCCGGGTATTCCATATCATGTGCCGTCATGATGGGTTCCGGTGGGGGGGAGCTGGGGGGCGGGAACTCACTCGCAGCTCGGGAGCTCGTGGCGCTGGTCCTGTCCGGAAGAACGGCTCTGTGGGTCGTGCGGTTCGTGTTGTGTTTTCTCCTCATCTGTACTGTTGTTGTTCCTGTTCCCTTTGTTTGCTGTTCTGTTCAACTGCCCTTATCCAGACCCACCAGTTTCTGCCTCTTTCTTTCCATTCTCCTCCGCACCCCAGTGGGGGGAGGGTCGGCCGCGTGGCGCTTTTGTTGCCTGCTGCAGCCAAACCAGAACAGCTTCCATGTCAAAAATAAATTTAAAAAGGCAAGAGCAAGAGGATTTCCTCAACTAGAGACTATAAAATAGAAGCAGAAAATTATGGGAAAAAAACCCCACAAAATGATGAAAAGCACAAACACTTATAAGACTTTGATTGATGGAATTTTTCTCAAAATTTTAGGAGGCTTTCAAAGTTTTAGTGCATTGCACAGCAACCACTGGTAGTTTCAGAACTCGTATTTTAAGGCTGTGTTTATACCAGGGGCTCAATTCTGAGTTCAGATAAAAGCTATTTTACCCTTGCGTGTGTAACAAGATTAGTCTCTCTCTTGTTGCACTTGTACGGGGCTGCTCGTGTGCCCGTGGCAGATTCAGCAGCACGGCTTCATGCCTGCGCCCGGGTGTTCGGCCCTGCTCGCCCTGTCGCACACCGACCCGCTGTGCCGAGAAGGGACAGCACACAGCAGCTGTCCCGACTCCAACCGTACCTTATACTCAAACGCTGAATTAACCTGGAGCCCAGTTAAAAACCTCCTGGGTGAAACCCATTATGGCCAATGCAGGAGGAGTTGTGCTGAACCAGCATAGGTGGCTGAAGCTGGGGCTTCATTTTCTTCTGCGCTAGGAACAAGACACATCTGTCTCCAAGCGGTGTAGCTGGGATAAATGTGAGCATACCATGAGAGAGGTAAAGGGTATAACAGAGACAGGAACGTTAACGTAATTCTGTTGTGCCAAAAATTCCCCCTGGGTTTATAAAACAGTTCTTAAAATCAGCAGGTAATTCAGGATTTTTTTTTGTTTTGTTTTGTTTTGGTTTTTTTTTGTTTAGTGAAGCAAAGCTTCTCCATTATAGTCCTGAATCTCCGCGCTTGGGATGCCTGCAGTAACCCTGGCAACCTGGTTAGTGGGGTGGGCTACAGCTTCAGCATCTCTGGCTGAGCACAGCGGGTCCATTCCCCCAGCCCACAGCACAGCAGCAGTGAGCTGCTGCCAGAGCTGGGGCACAGCACCACCGCTACAGCCTCACCGGGGCTATGGGTGGTGAGGCTGCAAGGCTGATGCCTGCATGCATTCAGGCAGCCGGTTTGGCAGGATCACATAGTCCCCCTTTTTTAAAAAAAAACTATGTAGATTAAGCCTATAATGTCATTTTTGAGAGGGTGTTAAGGTGCTACCACATAGTTCTTCCTCAAGATAGGTGGCAGGGCTGAGCTCAAACACACTTTGTTGGCTTTAGAGATTTTGTCGTTATTATTCATACTGGAAACTATAACGCAAGCTTTATAAATTATTTTTTAATCCACTGAGTAAATAATTCCATGTTTGCTACAAAGTTTTTAAAAAAAGAAGGTATTTTCTATCCTTTTCTATAGGATTCTCAAGCACTCCCTCTGTTCTCATAATCCATGACCTATTAACATAATCTGTATTACATTCACCAGTATCATCTATTAAATTCTACATCCGTAAAGACATGTGAAATTAGCATGCGCCATACAAATCTTACCTCATTTTTTTTTTACGGGTGTCTCCCAAGACACTTTCTTCCCATTTCATAAATGTATATTTAAAAAAACATTATTAGGAAAGAGATTTTGGACTGACAGGCATAAAATATGGGCTGTCCGCCTCTTGAGAGATGTTTATGGTTGCTGTGGCTTCAAGAAGGAGCACTCTACATGGTTAAAATTCCTTCAGACTGAACTCCTGTAATTTTTTAAATCATAAATTTTCACTGCAGTCCTCTGGTTCAGGCAATCCTGCAAAGTGTTCCACATCTTCTCTCCAAAATCTTTCCAGTTCATAGGTTGCTTCAGTTTTGTTGCTTTCCAGAGTGCTAACTTTAGGATATTCATGATTCTGAAAGCCAGTTTAGTTACCTTTTTTCTCTAAATCCAATATTTCTCAAAAGAATTTCTCCTAGAAAGTTCCAAAAACAACTGAGCATTCAGAAGAATAAATGTTGTTTACAGAATGTCTTAAACTTTAGAAACAGTTCACTCTATTTTTAGGTATGTTAGTGACTTAATTTACCCTTCATTAACATCCCAGGAGTTAAAGGTTTGCTTTTACTTTTGCTCTTCAAAATTCAGCATGTGAAATGCATTGATTTGTTGATATTAGTTTAACCAAGCCAAGAACTTGCTCAAGTATTGGGGCTTTCTGCAACAATTGAATTGAAATTGATTTATGACATAAGATTAATGAATAATTTCTTCTTGATCTGTTGTTGTGGATCGGAAAGGCTGAAGTGATAGGCTTACTGTTCAAATTTCTATGTCGTACAAGCCTAGGACAAAGCTGGAATGAGAAAGGGACAAGGAGGCTTTGACTCAAGGTTGTAGTTTGAATTAGAGTTGAGATTTGAATTAAGGCCTGAGCTGGTAGTTTTACTGCTTGATCCTCTGAGACCTTGTCTGTGTTGGTTGATGAGCCAGGTGAGCACTGCTGGTATAGCAGCATCTATAGGGTTGTGGATGGTGTTAACGTTTGTTACATCTGCTTAATATTTGGGTTCTGCTGATCTACAGTGAGGATGAGGACTGGGACCCACAGGGTCTTACACTTTATGTGTTTCTTGGGTATGGGTTTTCATCATAACGTAATGTTTAAGATAGGGTTGGATGTAGGTTAGTAGTGGAAAGGAGTTGGACCTTAGTTTATTTGGGCATATGGAATGTGCCAGTCTGGCATGCTTCCTCGTTCTTGTAGATTTCTTTACAATGTCTCACTAATTCACTCTGCACCAAGGGTCAGCAGGCTGCAGTTTAGGCTGCCTGCACTCCAGGCTGACTTGGAGACCATGCTGCTGGTGGCCTTGAAGGGGCCCTTCCAGGTAGGTGTGCAAAGGAGCCTCAGCTGTGGATCCTTCCTCAAGTTTGTAATTGGATGCGAGGCTGAAAAGACAGTGGATGGCTCACAGCCATGTTGGGCCACGTGAAGGCCAAATCTGATTGAGCCTGGGTGTGGAATTGTATTTACATGAAAGAGAACTTTAGTTTTGTGTGAACTGCTATAGAAGTTGCTTGATACTATTATTGGTATTAATACTGCACACAGATCTAGTTGAGAACTGATGAGAAAATTGAGAAATTATTTCTATTCTGTTCAGAGATAGGTGACAACAGTCAAGTACAGTTAGTTCACACGAGAGCAGAGGTCCAGCACATGTTGATTTTATTACTCAGTACTTGGAGGTCCTCGTGTGTACCATAAACACTCTTTTCCAGCTATGAAAATGACTGCTGGATAGTTGTAAGATGGGATGACTTCACTGGCTAACCTGTGGATTTGGCAAGAGAAGTAAATAAACCCAGCACTTCCAGCACTGCTTTCTGTAATCCTTTCTGCCAGCCTTTGTCCTAATGTGAAGAAGAATCCTTAGTAATAGTTTAGACACCTCTCACCTGGGCAGAATCAAACATAACTGTTTTTCCATTTCATATCCATTGTCATCCTATTTTTTCAGGTGTGAAGTTGGTCCCTTTGGCCCAAGTCCTTATCCTGAGTCCCTGTTCTTTCAGGATCATGTAGTAAAAGTGAGAATTCATCACCTACATGTTGTAAATCTGATCAGAGCCCTTACTAGTGCTAATCATTAGCCAGGCATAGTTAATGGGAACAGAAACATTAACAAATCAGATGCTTCATCCTCTACTGCAATTCATCTTACCATCAGGCCTTAAAATTAGCATGTTTCTGTGACCCTGACCCCAACTCAGCCCTAACCTTGAACTTGCAAACAGTCTGGGAGACCTCCACTGACATGAGTACAAAGCATAAGCTGGTTTTCCTCCGAGTGTCAGCCTTCATCGTAGTTCTGTGGGTCTTGAAGGAGCACTGCAGCTTCTTCTTTTATAATCATAGCCCCAACCCCAACACTGATTTGTGCAATTCCACCTTTACTGTTAAAATAGAATGCAGATCACAGCAGTCTCTGCACCTTTAATGAACTTGTAGGCACTGACTGTCACACTTTAGTCAAACTGCATTTAAAACACAGGGGTATTTTCTGTGTTTTAGTCACTGCTAGGCCTGACTTCTCAAATATTGTATAGTGAGAGGCTCGGGTGGAGCTTTACTTCACATTATTCAAGAGTTCTGAATATACAAGTATTTATGACCAAAGCATACTTACGTGAACTTAGGTGATGTTACATACAGTACTACAATAGCCTTCCTAGAGGTGACAGTAGAATTACAGAGAAGTGTAATCAGGGAATGTTTAAACTGTAAAATGCCTCACAGTTGGAAACTTCTGGAAATGAAACACTGACACGGTGAGGCATAAAATAATACACTACAAATATTAAGAACATTCTAGTATTATCAACTTCATAATGATGACACCTAATAATATTCGTATTGCAGTCTAAGGTTTACAACGAGGAGGGCTCTTTTGGTGGCCCGTTGAGCTGACAATTAGTGAATATACGACTGCAACGGGATGTGCATGGCTGCAGCTACTTCTACACTCACCAGCTCCTTAGTGGTCTAACCAAAATGTCACAGAGATCAGGAAACCAAATACAGCAGAGGCCAGAACAGACAGTTGTTTCTCAGGTATGTTAAGTTAATATAAAAATCACGTCTTTACTGACAGTAATATAGAAAAGTTTGCGCTAGACCATTTTGTGTTTCACTGCTCCAGCATTTGCTTTCTTTGCCAGGCCTTGCAGCACAGGCTTTGTTCCAAGGAAAGTAGTTTAAGCCTAGCTCAAACGTGCAGTTTTCCTACTGTTTCTTTTCCCTTGGATATTTAGCATTTCAGGGAACTTTCGACTCTCACTGGTTCAGTATGAGAATAGGAAAGTTCATGTGAAGAGTATTACTCCTGTAAAACTGTGGTATTACTGATTGCTACAATAGATTTAGTGTTTTCCTGACAAAAATGACAATCATTCCATCTTCAGTCACTGGAGTATCAGGACACTTTAGTATTAAGAGAGAAACTCCCTGTAGTAGCCTATTTACAGATAATTTCTTTATCTTCTTAATCGTCTCTTGAAAATTTAGTGACAAGATTTGGTAACAGATTGTCATTCAGGGCATAATATACCACCTGTAGCTTGCCAGTTTCTACAAACACCGAGGTGGGGAGATCCATTCTACCTGTACATCGCAAGGTCTTTCAAAACAACAGTGCAAAACACACCATTCCAGATACATCCGTTCTCTCCTTGTAAAAACCTGCAGCACAGTCAGCCTTGGAAAAAAATGGCGGGACTCTTAGATCCTGTGTGTGTCAATGCGTAGGGAGTTCATCATGAGGTGATAATTTTGGGACACAAACTGTGATATACAGGCATTGCTTTGAAATGTTAGAGAATAAGTTGGGAGGAAAAATATAAATATCCACTGTCCTGGGGTGCCAGAAGGCATGAAAAATCACCACCCAGTAAATCTTGTTGGGTTAAAAAATGAGTTTTTGGCACCTCTAGGACTGAATACACAGGATTACCTGATTTATGGGAGTTATGAGGTTACATGGTGCCACCTGAGAAGCCCAAGGCAGGGAGCTGTGCAGGTGGAAGGATAAATAATGATTATATGCAATTTTCAATACTGAGATAGAAAGGAAGAAAAAGTTACATCAAGCCTCAATGACTCTTTGAGACCCTGGTCTGAAAATACCTTTCTAGCAGACACAATGGCATTTGGGCAGTTTCCAGTACCGCATCATGGTGGTCCTTTACCAAAAAAGAGTAATAGCCAAAAACTAAATGCTTAGTGGAGATGTGGATTTTCAAGCAGGCAAATTAGGGGAAGTTTTTTCTCCTTCAAGACTGGGATGTTTAGATCCTGATGTAAGTGGAGGAGAGTTCTCCAAACCCACAATCAGGCAGCTGAACAAAGGAAGGATTAGTTCTTAGATTTCAAATGTATGTACATGTGATTAGTACAGGACTCTTTCAGATTTAGTCAAATCCTGCTTGTATTACTCTTGAAAATAATGCTAGTGTCTAATTAATTAAATACTAGAGGAATTATAGTCAACCCAAGTAGCTTGATTATCAAAACTACAGTGCAAAAGAGTAAGCATTTTTCTTATTTCCTGTTTTTTTTATTGGGACCATTTCCCCACTTTCTTTAAGACTCCATTAGCATAAAGCAGCAAGTTCATCTGCTGGAGATGGTCTAGGTGTAGGTGCTGCTGCCTTGAGGCAGGGAATGGAGTAGGGGACCTCTGCAGGTCTTGTTTTCAATTGTTACTAGAGCACTGTAAGTACAGCTTGGTTCTGTTGAATCTATCAGTCTCAAAAGCAGATATACCTGGTGAATCACACTAATTGAGAGAAAAACTTTGTAAGCATTAAGGTGTATTTACTGGAAAAAAACAACAGCATAGTCTTCTGCTTGAACTTAGGCATCTAAACAAAAAATCTGGGTTGTAGGAGGTGCGGAGAGCCTGAAACTTCCCCAACTCCAGTGTAAATGCAGGAAACCAAGCAGTAAGGAAAAACCCAACCAGTTTTGCTTAGATTCCTGGCTTTAGGTAACAGGATTTGTTCTTTTCCTTTTTCCATTTTCCCACCTCCCAGAACTGAAAGTGTTTAAGAGCCTGTTATCAAAAATGTGAATCATTTAGGCAAAGCTAATGATGATACCTGTGCTTCAGGTTCTTTCTCATCAGTGTGAACTTCTGGTTTCAAATGCCTGTGAAACTCCAGTTCTTTCTCAGACATAAATTGAAGACACCATTATTTCCCTCAAAACTTTTCCATTCCTTCCTTCCTTCCTTCCTTCCTTCCTTCCTTCCTTCCTTCCTTCCTTCCTTCCTTCCTTCCTTCCTTCCTTCCTTCCTTCCTT
>Ga0065711_1004784_pt1 | contig 22389 bp, 9 predicted proteins | sample Hoacrofraction12_FD_59098 | JGI IMG/M metagenome (GOLD analysis project Ga0065711, IMG submission 59098) | Hoatzin crop microbial communities from Cojedes, Venezuela - Epithelial fraction 12 v2 (version 2) | ecosystem: Host-associated > Birds > Digestive system > Esophagus > Crop | place... | reverse complement strand
CCGGACTCCAGGAAGGGGCACAGCCGGGGGGTGGGGGCTGACCCCACCTGGCCAAACAGAGCCCGGTATTCCATACCATGTGACGTCACACTGGGTTCCGGTGGGGGGGGGCGGCGCAGCGGAAGGGGACTCGCGGCTTTGGGGGGGCGCAGCACCAGTCCTGTTTCGGGAGAGCGGCTGTCTGGATCGTGCGGTTCGTTGTTGTGTTTTCTCCTTATTTGTATCGTTGTTGTTCCTGTTTTCTCTCTATTTGCTGTTCTGTTAAACTGCCCTTATCCCGACCCACCAGTTTCTGCCTCTTTCTTTCCATTCTCCTCTGCACACTGGCGGGGGGAGGGGCGGCCTCGTGGCGCTTTTGTTGCCGGCGGCAGCCGAAACTAAGACAGGAAGGAAGAAGTCTTCCAGGTTCAAACTCCTGTTTCAGATAATGTTTAATTTATATGTTTGAATAGAATTTCAATACAAGAGATTAACAGTACAGCACCAGAATATCCAAGCATACAATGTTTAAGGTGGAGCAGAAGGTCCAGATCTGAGAGGAATCAGTAAAACATTTCTTGCCTGAGTACTCTAGCGACATTCATCATTAAGCATTTTAGCAATTCAACTCAAATACATACAAATTAAACATAAACTTCAAGTAAATTTAATTCTTTTCATTTTGGTGATGATAAAATTCTGAATTTGGTTAAAACCCTTCATTTATTTTGTAGTTGATTATTGGTTTTATTAACTGAACCGAAAAATAACTCAATACTCACACCATTGCACTTTTAGATCCTTTTTGAAACCTCTGGAGAACAGACCCTTGTTTTCAAAAAGCTCTTTTTTTACCGTAATCAAAACTAGCTAGGCATGAAAACAGATCAATTAACAACAACAAAAAAAATACTTCCAGAAATCCTTTTTAAAAGAGCTTGTGAGAAAATTTCATCCTTTATGCTGTACACACCTGTTGGATCAAAACATTATATCCAGCTCACCGGCTCTGCTCTGTAGCAGACAAGGACAATCTGCCTGAGCAGAGATGCTGTCGAAGGAGTTTGGTGCCTTCCCCACACACAGCTGGCTCCACCCCAGCAAGAAGGAAAGAAACAGAATTCTTAACTGGTAACACTGGAAGGGGCAAAATTGGATCAGAGTATCCAGAGAGGGCCTAATGTTTATGCTTACGTACATTGAGAACAGGCCAAAGACAGGAAGCCAGTGTCCCACTGGAGCTACAGCTGAGCCCTGGGCTGCTGACATGTGCAGAAGCATAAACAAAGCAAGGCTGGATTAAGGGCCCTCTGCCAGCTGCTGCAAAGTCTTCAAGAAATGAGTTTCTCAGTGAAGCATAGGAATGAAAAGAGCAGAAACCCATGCAGTCAATAACAAGAACACTATGGGTTTTAGCATTGTTTTTATCTTCCTGCTTCCAGCTTTTTAATATTTGAATGGAAGACCAAGTGAATACTTGAAAATACTAAAAGGAAACACTTTCAAAATTAATGAGATCAGGTTTTTTCATATGTAAAATACCATTAATAAGTAGAATTATTGTCTTTGTAACAGGATATTGGCTTAGGTACTTAATGAGACTTTTGGAAACACTAAAAAGGAAGAATGACCTCTGCACTTACTTTAAGTAAGATAAATAATAAGTGCCTACTGTTTGTAAACACATTCTTGCCACCATATAATAAGGAAATGAGATTGAATTGTTAGTCATAAAAGACATAGCACTTCAGAATACAAACAAATCATCAGCCTGGCTCTTAAAAATATTAATTAATGCAATATTACTCAATGAACTGCATAATAGGAGTCTACTCAGACCTTTGAGAAGATGTGTGTTCCAGGTTTCATTAACATTAGTAAAGGAAAGGTTTCAACGGTGCTGTAGAATTCTTCTTGAAAGAAAGTAAATTATTTGCTCAAATCCACAACTCTCATTACACTCTCAGTTCTGGCTACCCAATCATCTCTGTGAAAGTTGATTCCTGTGGACATATATGCATGTAGGATCTAGTAATCCCAGAGATGCAAGTCGATGTGTTGTAAGGTATAAAATAAACATTAAAGTTTAAAAAAATGAAGCTCACAGAAATTCCATGTCTCAATTTCTATCCTGCAAACTAGTTTAATTCATATCTCTGCCAGACATGTGCAAGACTTGTGAGTATACTCCAACTCAGCTACAGTAGAGTTTTTGTATAAGTATGTAGGTATTTGAAGTGTTCATCTGATGTTCTTTACACTACAGCAAGATATGAAAACATCCTTCTTTTCCAGGATTAAAAAAAAAAAAAAACAAACAAAAAAACCCCCAACAATTAAAATGCATATTCATCTCCTCTAAAAAGGTTTGGTTTTCTCTATCCAGTCTGGTCAACTGTCTATAGTAGAAGATTACTTGCTCCCCACAGAGAATAAATCTTATACTTTATCATGCTCAAATCTTTCCTCCATTTATCAAAAAAAAATTTCTCAGCATGTATTCAAAAATATGAGAGCACAACAGAGAGGAAATCCAGGCCTTGCAGCTCTGGGTGTTTTATCAGACTTCTCATGCACATGCAAATTAAGCTTACCAGCACTCCTATGTTACTAGAGATGTTCCAAAAGAGACAACACCTTCTGCAAGTTAACCAGGCCACAGAGGACAACAGTCTTTCAATTTCCTCATTTAAAGTCTGCAGCCTGTAGATTACTCGTCAAAACATTATCTAAGGATATTTGTCAATCTATTTATACACCCTCCACCATCAGGATATTTGAAGCACCACCACGTGCCTCGAAACAGACTTTCTCTTCTTTGCTTACTAAGTTGTAGGAAAAAAAAGGGTGGCAGGGGTGTTTATGTTAAAGACATTTCTACATTTATTTCCAGTTTCATTTTTTCATTTTTTTGTGCATTCATGAAAAAAGAACCTTCAGCGAATAGTTGCCTGTAGAAATTAGTTTTCTCCTGAAAGCAGCAAGATCTCCTTCTAATCTCTTGCAGAAGTGAGAAAAGAAATATTTTTGAGAGTTAAACTCTTTTCCAAAGTATTCATACAAGATTATTCAAAAATTTAGTACTATAACCAAAGTACAGTCTCACATAACATCTAGTTTTATCACTTTCAGAAGAGCTGGGGAAAAAGGTAAACAGAAAGTATAGCTTTATTGGAATAGATTCTCAGAGATATCACTTAGCTGCAATTATAAAATTAGCTGTTATGGTGAAAGATCAGGCTGAGTTTCTAGGCTTTGCAGTACACCTCTCAACTCAGCATATTTATTTGAGCTGATTGTTGTCGCCAAAACACATTTGATTCTTGTTTTGTCAAAGTTTACACACACTCATATTTTTCTACTCAACAGTTAATCACATGGTATTCAACAGAACTTCAAATATATTTGCTGTAATTTTGGTGTAATGAAAAATAGTCTCCAAAAGTACTCACATTCATGGTAAAATCTCTGCTTGGCCATTGACTCAGGCACAGTCTGAGGCTGGGCGTATTGAAGCGTTCACACCCAGTGGCTCTAATGGTTCCATCCCATCTGCATTCCTGTTCTGTGCGTTGGCAGAGTGGATTAAATACCTGCATATACTGAAGTACCTAGCAGCAGATGCTGCAAATTACTTCATTTGTCACTGGTACAGTCATGATATGAATCCATTCAAAGGATGCTGGAAGTTGAGCTTTGTGTTGTTGCTGAGGAAGAAACAAAGTAGTTACTTCAGCAAATGCAACTGTCTCCCTTCATAAACAAAAATCACACTTAAGATCAGTATAAATTTTTGCTCAGGATATTCAGGGAACTTCAGCTTCCCCAAAAGTACCATAAGACTCCTTTTGCAAGAGTGGAGTCTTAATGTGCAGCCTCCTCTACATTAATGTTAACCTTTCATGAAATATGAAAAAAAGGCAGAGGAAAGGGAAAGAGGAAATTATTTGTCTTTTACAAATAATGAAGCCTCTGACTGCTATTTTTTTTTTTTAATAAAGTGTTCCTTGCTAACAAAACATGGGCCACTTCTGTTAATTAATATATATTGTAAGCTTTCTCACCGGCTATTGATTTCTGTTACAAACCACAACTTTGAGGATTCCAGTAGGAATATTTTTTCTAAGTATGCACACTGTTGTGTTTACTTATACTGTAAACACATGGTAAACTTCTCAATCCAAACAAGAATAGCTTCAAATTTACTTACTTGATAGGGCTGAATGACACTCGTAATTCTGCTCTAGAAAAAGCGTTTGCCTTAAAAAAATCTGCCCTATGCTTGCCAGAGCCTTGCAGCCCTCAGTGTTGTAGGTCAATCTGCCTGCAGGGAACCTGGCCTACCTGTCCGTGAGATTTTTCTAAAGCCGTTGCAAGATAACAAGTATAAAGAAAAAAAAACATGTCAGGAAAAAGGAAAAGTATAGCCTTATCCATAGCATTTCTCATCCTCTAATATGTGAAAGGTGGAATTAAAAACAAAAGCTGATATCATATCAAATCAGTAAGTCAAAACATAAGTTTAAATTAACTAGAAAAAATATCAGTCCTTCTATTTCACCTTACATCTTGAGTCACTACCAAATTCAGCCTTAAAATTTTCTTTGAACTTCTAGATCAATGAAAATAAAATTCCCCCATAGCAGAAATTAGCTGGTATAAGCAATGCACACATCTTATATTGACTCCCTGCAAAGAGGAAATTTTACAGCTAATAAATGCTTAACACCTAGGTAAACAGCTCTGTTTTGCAGGATGAGGTATAGCTGTTTGAACTTCAATTGTATAATAAAATTCATATGCCATTGCAAATAACGGATGGGACGGAGAAGGATTACGATACTACTTCAGGAAGAAAGTATTTATTTCTTTTTAAATAAAGAAGCCTGTGTCACAACTCCTAACATATTCTGTCTATTGCTGATGTTAGAAGTCCCATTTGCAGAGTCCTGTCCCAATTTTGGTTTGGGTAACGAGGACCTCTTCTGGGACATAAGAGAATAATATATGAGGCATAGGTTTTTTCATCCTTTCAAATGTCTTTTCTTTGTCACTTCAAAAAGGCCTGGTAGGTCATTCAGGCACCTGGGAGATTTTTCTTATTCCATTTCATGTCTCTGTCTAATTCTACTCCATCGTCATTTGTAGCCTTCTAGAGATATGTTGCCTAAAAGCTAACTGCAAAATAAATATTTGTCATAGACATCAGTACACTGTCAATTCCAATTTTCTTTGAAAATAATCAGTAAGGAAATTCTTCCGTGAAAAGGACCCTATCCTTCCTTTTAATCTTGCAACAAGTGGAAATACAATAAGCTTCAAAACAGCAGATGAATGGACTCCTAATCTGTATTTAATAAATCATCACAGGATGTGACTGTAAAAAGACTCGATCTCTTTTGAAGATCTCGCTACACTTTGTAAAGTTCTTCAGAAGATCTTGGAGTGGTCTGAGCATACTTTAACTTAGGAGCCTGTATATTCATCTGTGTATGACTCGTGCTATCCATCGCCCCTNTTTCCCAGCTCAAGTGACAAGTATTACAACCTGATTCAGTTAAAAATGATCACATTAACAGCTGAATGCTGCCAAGGTGAAAGACAGGTGCTTCTTAAAATGAATATGTTGATATAATTACAAGTCAACTTTGCAAAACTCAAAGGGTCACTGAGATCTTACTTTTGTGATAATGAATGAGAGTACAAGAGCAAAGAGTATGACACAATTGGATTGCCTTCATTGTTACTGAGATTCTTTGTTAACTGGAGAACTCACAGGGCTCTAACTCTACTTTCTTTACCTTTAATAGTACAAAGTCGGTATATGACTGATATATTTTGTTGCTTATCATTGGTGAAAAGTACAATTAGATGCCTCATTCAGAGTAAAAGTTCTCGGTAGTTCGATAGGCAGTACTGCTGCTTGACAGAATGTTGGCCACGTAAGAGTTAATGTTGTAAATCCTACTTATCAAGTGATAGAAAAACAGAAAATACAGCCACTATTTCTGCTCTCTTATTTACCCTGAATTACCAGGCGCCTTTACACTGAACTTAGCTCTCATCAGGTACGAAGTGGCTCAACTCAGTGAAGCTGAACAGAGCCCTGTCAACAAACATCTGGCATAATAGCTTTAGCTGGCTGGCTAGTCACTAGCAGCCCCCTGATCTTCTAGTCCTCTAAAGAGTTGTCTCCATATGAGGACCCTGTCTATAGCTCTGTACATCCTGGCACAGAAAGAGTATTATTTCTTTTCTTTGTCCACCTTGCCTCTTTTTACCCATCTTAGTGTTTGAAATCTCCATAGCACAGTAAGCAAATCTACATCATACATTCAGTTTCGGAGTTGTCTTCATGGGAATAAAACCGAATACACAACAATGGGGTGTTTTTCCATAAGCCCACACACACTTCACTTTAAGACATATAGTCTTAAAATACTGGATTCATACTGTTTTGCAAAAGAATGAGGACCGCCTCTGCCAGCATGACACCTTCCACGTGTGGGATGCTAATACTCTCCATGAAACACAGAGCAAGAGTGGGGTTCACTACACTGTTCCAGGCAGAACAGAAAGCAACAGAAGGGCACCCAGGTGATACAGTAAGCAAATAGCTAATCGGATGTGCACTTTTGGCAAGTGGTAGGTAACCAGCATGTTTTCTACTGTCTTTTATTTTAACTTGTCTTCTTCCACCCTTTGTAACACTCCATTAAATTTATTAAAATTGCACATTTGTTTACATGTCTATCATTACTTTGGGACTATATTTTAACTAATAATCTTGTATCACTACTAGTCCTTCTGCCACTTAATAAAATAATTTATTCTCGTCAGTCTGCTTGTTCATCCATCATTTAGAAAACAGATATTCTTCCTTTTTTAACAGGGACAACACCAGTCTTTCTACTCAATCTTTCCACACACTAAAGGATAAAGTTTTATTTAAATGACATCTCGCTGTAACTTTTACTGCTATAATACAAAACAGTTTTAGGGCTACAGTATTGCAAAATAGTTATTTATCATGTTAGTTTTGTATGTTTACTCTTTTTGTGCACTAAGCCTATGTCAGATTTTTTTTTTATGAGCTAAATAATCTATTGTTGTTTAAAATTTTCCTTTTCTCTAAATCAGAAATTGTGTAAAACACCAAAAATATTTTTCAGGCTTTTTCTATAAGAGCTTAGCAAATGTTGATGACATTGTACATACCATGTAAGACAAGTTACTGAGAAACGATAATTATTGAAATATTACGATTTACTCTAGCTGAAGAAAATATTTATTTTCAGGAAGAGAGCAATGTTTAATATTCATGCTTCCTTGAAGAGTTATGGGTTCATCATGTGCAGAAGAGCTTTACTAAAGCAGCAACCTTTGCTCATGTAAATCAAGTGATGAGGTATTCTCTTCTACTCCTAGCTCCCTTTTGGGAGAGCTCTTCTTTGACCCTGACTGCACGTAAGGATGAGAACCTGAGTATGAGCGAGGCAGCTTCTTCTGCTTGGAGTGGAGAAATACAAAAAATGGCCAGATTCTGTTTAAATCGGTCCCCAAAAATAGCTGAGGGGGAGGGAACCAGGGATGCTGGCCACAACCATGGGATTTGCATGCTCCATTTCTTCGAAACAACCAGTTACAAGCTCCAAATGTCACAGAGTTTTTTACATCACAGGCTTTTTTATCTGTCGTAAAGAATTACAGGAACTATGGAGAAGGATGTAGAAGCATCCTGTACGACAAAATAAGAAACTCATGTGACTGACAACAACTCAGTAAGTTTTTAGCAGTCCAATCAGGGTGAATTTCCATTTCTAGAAAGATCCTTGGCTATTCCTTTTTGTCCATTTCAGAAAAACAGAGTACTTCTCCAGATTTGACACAATAATTCAAAACTGAATCAAAATTGTAAGAGTAACAAACTATGACAGAAAAGGCCAGAAAAAGAAGGGTGATTGTAAGAGAAACATGGTTGCAGACACTTCTTTTGCAGCTAGATGATTTCCATGATGAGTGTCAGACTTACAACCTTATTCAGATGGGCAGAACCCACGAACTACAGAAAGCTTCAGGACAACTTTTCAAGAACAGACTTAATTGCAGGCATGACCACATCCTTTTAAGATTTTTTTTTCCAGTTTTACAGTATGATAATAACAATCTACCTTGTTCATATATTCAAATGTAATGACATGAAGAAAACTTATACATGATTTAGCATCAGTATGTTTACCACAATTTCAGACATATTTCCATATCATAAACGCAACACACGATAGAAGGTACCAGATTATGGGCAGGAGGCCTTATACTGCATTTATCAGACTATGCTCCAAGGAGGAATAAATGACCTTGTGATCCTGGTCACTGTAGTGCACAATTGCTCTATTTGCATTTATAAAATTGTTTCAGATCTAAGAAAGTTTTTTCTCACTAAAGTACAAAACTTAAAATAGCTTAATTTCTAAATTCTGGTTAAACTCTGCATTAGGAATGCACCATCCATCACATATATGATTTTAGTGAATTACACTGTACTATAATGTTCTACCTAGGCTTTGTAGCTAAGACGATCTTTTACAGGTTGACTTTTCCTTTCTTTTTTCTCTATTTTCTTTGTGACTAACTCCTGTAATTGTGGTTTGATATTAGACTAGAGTAAATCAGGTCTTCAGACGTTGAATAAAAATTCAGTGCAATACTGCTTTTGCTTGGACCTTATCTGATTTATGGATATCAGCAAAGGAAATATACAATATAAGTAGGTTTTTTGCATTCACTTGGTAAAAATATGATATTGAAGTGTTTAAAATCAGTTTGAGAAGAAATATGTTTTAAATACATTAGAATACTAAACAAACCACTACAAAATGCGTGAAAGTCTTATAATCACTAGGGTATGCTTTTGCTGCTCATTTTGCTGCAGTCAAGGGGCTGCAAATCTTTCCATTAAAAATGCTATTTTCAATACTTTGCAAGTCCGCTGTAAAAATCACACTAGACTGAAACTCAATAAAAGGTTTCAGCTTGGAAAAGTGTCTTTTTTTTTTTTTTTCCTAGAACACTGTCTTAGTTTATTTTGTATTTGTAAACACAGAACAGAAAGAAATAAGTTCATATGGCATTTTTCACAGATAGAAAGCACTAAACTAACCCTACATGCATTTAAATACGACTGATACTGGCAGAGTCTAATTGTGTATATCCAAGCTGCACATGAAATACAACTTTTTAAAGGAACAGGCCAAATCGGACTAAATGAGGGCTCAACTTTCCCTCACCTTATGACTATGTTCCCTTCATGATTAAACTAAGAGTAATGTTGTCTATATATTTATGTCAGTGATAATAAAATATTTTGGAATAACTATTCAATTAATATACCACGGTAAGCTGCCTTCTACAGTACCTAATCTGGGTTTCTGAAGTATGCATCAGGGTTTCTCAATGCCCTGATCTGCATCACAGTGCTGTGGTAGATTTTAAAGCCTTGCCCTTGACTTCTTTCACATGGTCTACTTTTCAGCACACAGAAGTGATATAATAATCTCATTTGTGCTCCATCAAGATCACATTCAACAAATTAAGATTTCAAATCAAAGCTCATGTTGCAGTCCAGTTTCCGGGTACAAACTGAATTTGTGATTTTCACTACTAATACAAATAAGAATTACAGAATAGAAAAAAAGTGTTTTGTCTTCCATATCTGAAACACTTTATATGTCAAACTTGGGGAGCTGAATTAAAAGTTTAAATAATATAGGCAAAATACTTTACCAAAGTTATTTCTAAGTACTAAGAGCATAAGAGAAAAGTAAATGTCATGTTGGCAAGATCTTTTTTGATTCAGTATATCCAGAGAGTATATTTTTCAATGAAAAGTACACAAATCCCACAGGACCAACTGGTAAAGTTTCTTCCTATGACACAGAAAGAAAAGTATTTGTTTCTATCATAAAATAGGGCATCATTTTTTTTCATTTTCTGTTTTTAACCTTTTTATTACAATACTGTATATATACTTTACAAGTTTATTTCACTTATATCCCATTTAAACTGTGCCAGAGTCTTGTCCTTAAAAATTCTTAGAAGCAGTATTTTTTGCAAGAGAACTACGCAGATTTTTAAAAATCCTTGCATCACTTGCAAGTGTAATTCCCTTCAAAAATCCTGGAATGTATCCTTGGTCTTGCAATAGTACCCAATGACAAGTCTTACTTATCCCTCATTGTGTTTCATTCATCTCTTGTCCGTATGTTCATGCTCTCCTACTTTAAATTACATTAGTTAAATATATTAAAGCATTCATCCTTCCATTCTTAGTGAGTTTACAGGTGTAATTACGATTAACTTCCTTAGATGTTGTCTCAACTAAGCTACAAATATTGACCAAATTCTTGACTATCTGTATAAAATGTAAAAATGTTAAATGTATTAAAGGTTCATTGAACTTCTGAAGTGATAATTACTGGTGTGGAGTGTTCCTTTAAGACTGAAGATAGTACTTCTTAGGAGTTCCTTGTTGGCTGTCTTGCTAATGCCTGAAGCGCTGTATCTGAACATGAACTGACTATCACAGAAGTTCCCCAACATAAAATTCATATTCTTGTTTGAAGTTTTCCATACTTGACAGTCTCATCTCTCTTACTCACTGCTATAGGCTGTCGCTTTCAGTAGTAATTCTCATGATGAAGACAGAAAAAGAAAAATGGAAACAAAATACAAGTGCATAACTTGATTTAGATGCTTTTTCTAGTTTTAAAAAACAGTGTTGCTGCCAGTGCTTCTGCAGTTGCAACCGGCTTGCTCACTAGTATTTTCTAGATTTTTGATGTTTGTTCAAATGTATCCATTTTGACAGTTAGAGATCCAATCAAACACTTACTTAGAAAGCCTTTGGTATCTTGATTACCTGAGCTCCATTTCATTCTAGTTCTGAAGCAAAACATTCTGTATATCTAATTAGTTTCGTGTTTCTAATTGCCATGGTTACTCCATGCACTGTTATAAATTATGCTCTGACCAGCACCATTTTTATGTGGCAAGCATTTTTCAAAATAATTAATTCTGTCAGATATGAAATGAGATGTCTTATTATGTCTCCACACAAATAGAGCTTTGAAAGGAAATAATACCATATTATTTGTTCCTATCCCAGTTAACACCAGCTTTTCTTCAGCACACACACAATGCCCCAAAAGGATTAAAATTTTTTATTCTCTGGCCAAATTTCTGCCTTCATTTTTGTACACCAATAATCCTTCCATCACGGACTCCAATAAAGTACATCTTTTACATTTATATTCCGACATTAGTCCAAGACTGTGCTCTGAACCATTGTGTTTTGATACAATGCACTATCAAGCAACTTCTGCGTTTTCCAGTAAGGGAATCTATATGTCACTGAATGACTAAGTAAGCCATTTATAGACGGCATTAGTATCAGCATTAATATTTTGTCGCAAGGCCTGTGTTGACCTTACATCTTGGTTAAACTCTTCCTCTGTTAAACTAACTGACGCACATCGCTTTGATGCACATAGTTAGTTTTCACAACAAACAAAACAAAACACCGGCAAAATATACCCAGGAAATACTGTGATGTATGGAAAAAGCAAGTCAAGAACATTGTACACAACATTCTGTTGTCTGTGTCATGGTTTAACCACAGACAGTAGCTGAACCCCACACAGCTTCTTGCTCATTCCTTACCATTGGAATGGGGGTGAGCATCAGAAGGGTAAAAGTGAGAAAACCTGTGGGCTGGGATAAAGACAGTTTAGTAGGTAAAGAAAAAGCTGCACTGACAAGTGAAGCAAACAAGGAATTCACTTGCTATTTCTCTTTGGCAGGCAGATGGTTAGCCATGTTGACAAAAGCAGTAGCCCATTACTATAATTATTACTTGAGAAGACAAATGTTGTAACTCCTAAAGCATCCCCTTCCTCCTGCTTCAGCTCCAGTTTTATTGCTAAGTATGACTTCACATGGTATGAGATCTCCTTGTGGTCAGCTGGGGTCAGCCGTCCTGGTTGTGTCCACTCCCAGACTTTTGCCCACCCTCAGCCTTTTTGCTGGTTGGGCAGCTTGGGAAACAGAAAAGGCCTTGATGCTGTGCAGGTAATGTACTGTTCAGCAATAACTAAAACACCCCTGTGTTACCAGCACTGTTTGGTCACAAATCCAAAACATAGTACCATATGACTTACTATGAAGAAAATTATGCCAGCCAAAATCAATAAGCTGAGTATTATAAGAAATCAAAAATAGAATGCAAGTACTTATAATGCTCTGCTGTTTGCCTTTGTCAGATGCTGAAACAGAATTACATTTAAACACTGATCGTTCTGTAGATGCAGGGAAGGTGATTACAAGCTTTTTCTATGGACACCAGACTCAACTTGGAACTGCAGATAAAGCCACAGGTCTTATTATAATCAAAGAAAATTATATTCCAACAAGTCAAGGTTGACTTTTGCTGCAATTACTGTACATATAAGACATGAATAAGGCTAGACACTTTACATATGAATAACAACTCAGTGAATGACCCACAGGACTTACAAACGAATCTTAGACCTTGCACTGTGAATAAGTGCAGAAAACAGTAGAAAGAGAATAATGATAATAATAATAAACTTTAAAAATTCTTTGCATTCATTAGAACAAAATCATTATGCTAATATTTCCTTCCTCATCATCTGCCTTTCTTTAGACCTGAGTATATTACAGGTATTTGTGTGTCTTTCTTTCAGACAGAGAACAGAATTTTTAACAAAACAGTTTTCATGAAGAGTGTCTATTACTGCTCCAGAAATTGCACTGAATGACCAAAAGGCCCAAAGTTACATTTTTAAACTCAGAATTATCTCATTACCATAATTCTGGGGTAAATTTTTCAAAGGAAAATTGTTTGACTTGTAATTGTCACTGTCCTTCCTTTGCAACAAGATCATTCCACCATCTGCCATTTGTCAGTGGTGTTACTTTGTACCTATTCTGCAGTCCCATGCTGATGTGACAAAAGAAGCTGACAAGACTTGTCATTGCTTTCTCTATATGTTGTGTGTCTGCGTGTCAAGGTTTTGGTAGTGGGGGGGCTACAGGTGTAACTTCTGTGAGAAGCTGCCAGAGGCTTTCCCCACATCTCACAGAGGCAAGGTCAACGGGTTATAAGATGGACCCATCACTGGCCAAGGCTCGTGACTGTCGCTGATAGTGGTAGTGCCTCTGTGATAACATATTTAAGAAGGGGTAAAACCTGCTATGGAACAGCAGTCAAGAGAGGGGAGTGAGACTACGTGAGAGAAACAAATTTGCAGACACCAAGGTCAGTGAAGAAGGAGGGGGAGATGTGCTCCATGCACCAGCGCAGAGATTCTTCCGCTGCAGCCCATGATGAACACCATGGTGAGGGAGGCTGTCCGCCTGCAGCCCATGGAGGTCCGCGGTGGAACAGATATCCACCAGCAGCCTGTGGAAGGCCCCACACCGGCACAGGTGGATGGTTGAAGGAGGCTGTGACCCCATGGAAAACCTGTGCTGGAGCAGGCTCCTGGCAGGACCTGTGGACTTGTGGAGCGAGGACCCCACAGTGGAGCAGATTTGTTGGTGGGACTTGTGACCCCGTGGGGGACCCACACTGGAGCAGCCTGTTCCTGAAGGACTGCACCCCGTGGGAAGGACTCACACTGGAGCAGCTTGTGGAGAACCATCTCATGTGAGAGGGACCTCACGCTGGAGCAGGGAAATGGTCAGAGGAGTCCTCCCTTGAGGAGGAAGGAGCAGCAGAGACAATGTGTGATTAACTCACCTCAATGCCCGTTCCCCATCCCCCTGTGCCACTTGGGGAGAGGAGGTAGAAAATCAGGAGTAAAGATATACTTGGGAAGAAGGAAGAGGTAGGGGGAAGGTGTTTATAAGATTTGGTTATATTTCTCATTGTCCTACTTTGAGTTGATTGGTGATAAACTTTTTTTTTTTCCCCAAGTTCAGCCTGTTTTGTCTGTGACGGTAATTGGTGAGTGACCTCTCCCTGTTCTTATCTCGACCCACAAGCCTTTCATCGTATTTTTTCTCCCCTGTCCCATTGAGGAGGGGGGGAGTGATGGAGCAGCTTTGGTGGGCACCTGGTGTTCATCCAGGCTAAACCATAATACTATATTAATTCTAACACATCATCTTTGTATTAACTCCATATTCAGCATTCAGATATGATTCAAAGGGGGAAGGAGGATATCAAAGTATATGGACGACTGCATCATCATTTCAAAATGAAACTTTTTTTATCTTGTATCCAACAAGTTCTTTTTATCTCAGCTAAGTTACATTGTTCTCACTAATAGAAGAATAATCCCCATGCTATTACATGGGCAAGTATTTATCCTAAATGAGCACAAACCAACAATTAATAAACCTATTTGTGAATATGTGTACTTCTTGATCCTATCCCTAATGATATAAGCATAATGGTAAAAGGAGAGACTATGTCATCTCACGGGTTATTTAGCTGTGTGGTGGACAGGACTGCTGATACTGTCCAGGAACAGCTGGTCGCCTAGGGCAACAAAAGAGCGGGGCTGCGAAATGTTTTATGGCTGCTTGCATGCTCATCTAGATGCCAGGCTGCAGAGACTATTTCTTTTTTTCCGAGGGTTTTAGAGCCCTTAGGAAAGGACTAAGCAATAACTAAGCTTCCTTTTCTTTACAGCGACCTCCTCTATAAGTTTCAAAAACAACAGCTCTTATACCAGCAATGTTCTTTTTCCGTTCAACTAGGTTAACTCTCTGTGAAATACATGTTGCTCGATGATGACATGTGGCTTACCAATTTGCCTATGATTAGTGGAGTCATCTGTGAAAAGGGCACTTTTAATTGTACTGCAGTGGAGTTTGCTGCTCGTCCCACAGACCTCAGATAATGCTGGGACACCACCAGCTCAAACTCCCACAGGGGCTGCTCCCACACCAAGAGACAGTCGTCTGAGGCATTTCTCCCTGTGCTGCCATCTGCCCTGGAGGAGAAACAGATACAGAATCTGCATTCAGTGCACATTTTAAATGGTCCAAATTTAAAACATATGCCAGGGTGTTCACAGTTATCAAATCCCTGATCCCTGATAGATTTGATAACTGAGAACACCCTGGCATATGTTAAGTCTTAATCTCTATACAGCTATATCAGGGGGAAGTTTTAAGTACTGGAAAGCCACCAGAATGTTCTTCTGTTGTGAAAAATATCGTCCCTGCTCACATTCAGATATCTTCATCTGTATGCTTGTTTACTGATCTCATGGGCAATCCCCCTTTGGCCTGTACAAATACATCGGATCAGTTTTGAGATGTAAATGCTATTTCTCCAGAATGTTATGGAACTGTCTTTCTAGAGCTGTCACATTTATGTAGAGCTGTCATGTTTAAAGACTCATTACAGCATTCTCATACTGTACAAAGCTCTTCTTTAAAATAAGCAGAAAAATTATTCTGGTCAGTGCTATTTTCACACGTCAGCTCTGTTCTGGGCAGACTTTTCAATTTCAGATTTACCTACTGTGATGCAGTTTGTGCATATATACATACACTGTAGAAAAAGAGAGAGAAGAGTAAAATCTAAATAAAAGAATCATTAACAACCCCTTCTATGCTTTAGAAAAAATTTGCTTTTACATGAAGGCAAAGCTTTGGTCATAGTCACTTTCTATAAATGCTCACTTGCAAATATATGTCCATATATGTTTAAGAAGTAAATTTCTGCTGTTGTTGAACAGTACCAAATAACAGAAAGTACATGTTTTCTAAAACCCCAAAATATGGACATTATTAGTCCACTTCAGACTCTAACATGGTGTTTCCAAAATGTAGCAACCCTGCTGCTGAATCGCCAGATGCAGCATTACGAACAGAAAAGGAGCCACGTCTTTCAAAGCTTTCTATTTCAATTCTGTTTTAAAGGAAAAGCAACAGTAAAAGAAAGAAAGCACATTACGTGCTTGAAATCAGAGCCTTCCTACAATATCGCAAGGCTATACTTTGCTTCCAATTAATGTTTGCCCTCTTGGAATCATGTACAAATAGTTTTTATGTTCTTCATGCATAGCAAATCTGTCTAATGATTTTCTTACTATGTTCTAGTCCAGACAAAAGTATTGAATTGCTGTAACAACACTAACTTCACAAGTCTATCATTTGTGACTAGCAGTTAGCTGTTTCTTAAGCTATACTATCACACACAAAGCGAAAAATGCCAGCAATCTAGTAAAAAATGACATTGTTAAGAAAATGCCTCTTTTTAAGCTGTTTATTTTATGCTACTAAAATTACCAAAGAAAAAAATGCAATGGTGCATGAAACGAATTTGAAGATACTGTTTTTTATGGAGGACCAAAAAAAAAGAAAATACACTTATAACCAATGACATTGAATTTGCTTTAGTTACACTTTTGTATATTCCTGGCTATATACTTCCTTGTTGGTTTCTCTTTGGAAATACGTAAAATCAGCAGGGTAAAATGTACACATAAAGTATGTGTAAAGGATGAACCAGTATAAAAAGCCTAGCCTTGACGGTCCCTATTCTTAGAGCAGAACTCTAAAACTACATCACTGCTATAATTTAAAGAAGTCTTCCAACTCACCTGCAGGAAATAAAATCAGCTTTCTGTCACTGAAATTAATCTTTAAATATCTGTCCACTGGAAAACCATGCAAATATTGACAAAAAATAAACTTGTAATAGAGGGAGAATTTATAAAGCCCTGGTCAAGCTGGTAAAGCAACAAAAAGAAAGCAGGTAGCTCCAGATCTTCATGTTACTTAAACTCCACTTACGTGTAAAACCAATGGCTTTTCTCACATGCAAGAGAATGAAACAATAATTAAGTGTTCACTGAATTACCGAGATTAAGAAAAAGACATGAAAGTCAGGCCATCTCCAAACTGCCTTATACTACCAACACTTGAACCCAGATCTCCTGCAGCCTCCTTAATTGCTCTAAAGGCAGGGCATTGCTGGAGTTTTCACAAAACTTTTTTTAACACTTCACTTACATCAAGAACGAGGATGGGGAAGAGAGAGGACAGAAGTTGCCCAGAAAAGCTGTTCCAGTTCAACTTTATATGTAAGTGATGAAAAAGATTTGTATTAGCACTGTGTTTAGGATTATATACATAATTGTATACATAATTGTACACTTCATCAATACAATGGGAATAATTGCTCCACTATTGCTGAATCACAGAATCATAGAATGGTTTGGGCTGGAAGCGACCTTTAAAGATAATCCAGTTCCAAAGACCCTGCCATGGGCATGGAAATCTTCCACTAGGCCAGGTTTCTCAAAGGCCCATCCAACCAGAGCCTGAACATTTCCAGGGAGGAGGCATCTACCACTTCTCTGGGCAACCTGTTTCAGTGCCTCACAACCCCCATAGTAAAGAATTTATTTTTTATATCTAATCTAAGTCTACCCTCTTTTAGTTTGTCCTTGTCTCCCCCACCTTGTCCTATCCCTACATACCCTGCTAAAATGTCCCTCTTCAGCTTGCTTCTAGGCCCCCTTCAGATACTGGAAGACTGTTACAAGGTCTCGTGGGAGTCTTCGCTGCTTCAAGCTGAGCAACCCCAACTCTCTTAGACTGTCCTCGTAGGAGAGGTGTTCTGTCCCTCTGGTCATCCTGTGGCCCTCCTCTGGACCTGCTCCAACAGGTCCATGTCTTTCCTGTGCTGTGAGCTCCAGAGCTGGATGCAGGACTCCAGGTAGGGTCTCACCAGAGTGGAATAGCAGGGCAGAATCACTTCACTTGCCCCTCTGGCCATGTTGCTTTTGATGGAGCCCAGGATATGATTGGCTTTCTGGGCTGTGAGTGCAAATTGCTGCGTCATGTTGAGCTACTCATCAACCAGCAGTTTCTTCTCAGGGCTGCTCTCAATCCACTCTTCACCCAGCCTTTATCTGTTCTTGGTATTGCCCCAGCCCACGTGCGGGGGCTGCCAGATGGATTTTCCTACGCTGTGATGTGCACATCCACTCCATGGAGAGAGGTTAACTGTGAAGTGGACCACTGACTTCTCAATGTGCAATGGGCTTCTGGTTAAGATCACTACATTCCACCCCTTGATCCACACACATTTTACCTTACCCAAAGATCTTGTAAGATACAGGTTATATTAATAACACACAGGTTTCCCAAGCCACAAGTATGACGACAAATAGAACCAATATAACTCCTCAAGTACAATGTCTTCTGCAAGGCAAGTACAGAATGTTTTCCAGATTTCAAAATAGAGAACAAATCATCACTCCTAAAAATGAAAATTCAGCAACAAACTAATCAGCTTTAATATCTGCTGATTCATGTTTTTTATTCAGGGACTGTGAGTCATAACCTAAATAGCAATTATTCTAAGTAATTCATTTTAATTCTATATGCTGTTACTGAAGCACTATTGGATACTGACATTTTGTTTTCTTGAATAGATGAATGCAGACAAAGAATACACTAGAGCAAAACTCTTTGGTCCATGAGTACAATTGTCTTCTGAAATCACATGACCCTTTCCAAAAATTCTGTACTGACTGCAGAAAGGATATTAGCATTTTGATTGTCTGAGTAATAACACTTCTGTTCACAAGTTTGATTTCTCAGATCTCTAGATGCTTCAAGCATAAAAACAGTAGATGTAATCCCATTCCAAATTTCATAGAATCATGGAATCATAGAACGGTTTGAGCTGGAAGGGACCTTTAGAGGTCATCTAACCCAACCGCCCTGCAGTGACCAGAGACATCTGCAACTAGACCAGGTTGCTCAGAGCCCCATCCAAATTGGCCTTGAACGTTTCAAGGGATGGGGCCTCCACTACCTCTCTGGGCAACCCCTTCCACTGTTTCACCACCCTCATTGTAAAAAATTTCATCCTTATATCCAGTCTAAATCTATCCTCTTTTAGTTTAAAGCTATTGCTCCTTGTCCTGTCACAACAGACCTTGCTAGAAGATTTTCCCCATCTTTCCTATAGACCCTCTTTCAGGTACTCTTGTAGCAAGGCTGCTACAAGATCTCCCCACATTCTTCTCTCCTCCACGCTGAACAAGCCCATCTCTCTCAGCCTTTCCTTGTAGGAGTGCTGCTCCATCCCTCTGATCATTTCTGTGGCCCTCCTCTGGAACTGCTCCAACAGTTTCATGTCCTTCTTGTGCTGAGGGCTCCAGAGCTGGACACAGGACTCCAGGTGAGATGTTACCAAAGTCTACAAATTCTTGTTTCTGGACAGACGTGAAAAGAAGTGAAATTTTCCACTCATTTCAACAATTTGAATTTCATCTTTGACCTGCAGCTGAAACAGAGAAAATGAAAAGGGAAAAAACCATAGGGGTTTTTATCCAGATTTTTTTTTCTTCCATATTTAAATGAAAAATTTGCTAAATAATCTTAAACTCGGTTTTCCATCACTACTCAAGCAGATCAGAATTATTCACAGTACACGTAAGATACATTATTTCAAAAATTTATAATGCCGAAAGTTGATAAACTGCAACATAGCACTTGATGAAGGAGTCAGAATATTTTAATGTAATATTGTTTAGAACAACTGTGGTCAAATGTCTCATCTCAGCCAACAAGAGGGGTTAAAATCACATACAAACTTGAGATAAATGCTATCTGATAGCATTGTTCAACTCCTGTTTTTGAAACCTGTCTCAGTGTTAAAATATTATTACTATATTATTGTCTGAGAAGTCTATACTAGTATAACTCATAAAGTGTACAAAAAAACCCAAAGTTATTACCTAAAGCTGGAGTCCAAAAACCAGAGTTGTGCTGAGAATCCCTTCCTGAAAGAATTTAATACAAAGATAATGGGCAGTTTTCAAGCCTGTTCTGGGGCATCAGCACACTACGGTGCCTCTTTGAGATGTCTCGAGACTAATGCACAGAGCATAGGAAAGAAACAGTGGGAGTTTAAAGTCTGTTTTCACTTACAGGGCTGTGTCTTCCTTGAATCGCAGAGATATGGTGAGACAGCTTACATGACTGGAGTGCTGCAATGAATGGTTACTGGCTCTTTAGGAAGCACAAGCTGCGAAAAAAAAGAGCATGTATTACACATCATGTGAGAGAGCAGTGGAAGGCATGGAGTGCATCCTATCCTTGGGACTGTTCAGGAGCCAGTCGAGAGCATAGGATTCAATATTAACCCAGAGACCAACACAGCTGCTGTTATGGTGGGGATCTGCTACAGAGGTCAGATCAGCATGAAGATGAGGCCTTCCTCAGACAACAGGAAGAAGGTTCACGTTCACTGGCAGTGGTTTACATGCAAGCCTTTGGTGTTTGATGGATAGACAACAAAGCAGGGCACAAACAATCTAGGACATTCCTGAAGTGCACTGAGCACAACTTCCTGACACAGGTGATCAAGGAGCCAACAATAAAAAGCAGACCTCATACTTATAAACAAGGAAAAAAGGACGTGAAAGTTGTGAGAAGCCTTGACTGTAGTGACCATAAGATGGTGGAGTTTAGGATTCTCAGACGAGGAAGCAGGTCAAAAAGCAGGGTCACATCCTGGATTTCAGGAAAGTAGACCTTGACTTCTTTAGAGATCTGCTCGGAAGGATACCATGGGATACAGCTCTAGAGAGAAGAGCCCAGGAAAGCTGGTTCATAACCTTCTTCCATCTCAAAAAACATCCATTTCAACAAGCAGGAAATCAAGCAGAGGTGGCAAGAGGTCTGCATGGAGAAGCAAGGAGCTCCTGATTGAACTCATATATAAAAAGGAAGTGTACAAGAGGTGGAATGAGGGACAGATGACCCTCTTTGCAGAGAGGGACCTGGGTGTCCTAGTGAGCAAAAAGCTGATTATGAGCCAGCCGTGCACACTCACAGCAAAGGCAGCCAAAAGCCTCCTGATCTGCATTAACAAGAGCATTGCCAGCATGTTGAGGAAGGTCATCCTTCTCTTGTTCAGCTCTGAGGAGGCCAAACATGCACTACTGTGTCTGATTCTGAGCTTCGCACTAGAAGAGAGGTATTGACATGCTGGTGAGAGTCCAGTGAAGTCCCTTCATTAAGGGACTGAAGCATTTGCCATCAATGTCACTCCAATCTTCAAAAAGGGCAAGAAAGAGGACCCAGGGAACTACAGGCTGGTCAGCCTTACCTCCACCCCGGGAAAGGTGATGGGGCAGCTTATACTGAAAATCATCATCAAGCAAGTGGAGGAAAAGAAGGTTATAAGGAGTAGTCACCATGGATTCACCAAGGGGAAGTCACGCTTGACCAGTCTGATAGCTTTCTATGATCGCATGACTGGATGGGTAGATGAGGGGAGAGCCGTAGAAGTTGCCTGCCTTGACTTCAGCAAGGCTTTCAACACAGTCTCCCATAACACCCTCATAAGTAAGCTCAGGAAGAGTGGGCTGGACGAGTGGTCAGTGAGGTGGACTGAGAACTGGCTGAATGGCAGAACTCAGAGGGTTGTCATCAGTGTCGCTGAGTCTAGTTGGAGGTCTGTAACTAGTGGTGTCCCCCAGGGGTCAGTACTTGGTCTAGTCTTGTTCAGCTTATTCTTCAATACCTGGATGAAGAGCTAGAATGTAACCTTAGCAAGTTTGCTGATGACACAAAACTCAGAGGAGTGGCTGATACACTGGAAGGCTGTGCTGCCATTCAGTGAGACCTGGACAGGCTGGAAAGCTGGGCAGAGAGGAACCTGGTGAAGTTCAAGAAGAGCAAGTACAGTGTCCTGCAACTGGGGAGGAACAACCTCATGCATCAGTACAGGCTTGGGATGGACCTGCTGGAGAGCAGCTCTGCAGAGAGGGACCTGGGTGTCCTGGTGGATGACAAGTTGACCATGAGCCAGCAATATGCCCTGGTTTCCAAGAAGGCCAATGGGATCCTGGGATGCATTAGGAGGAGTGTGGCCAGCAGGTCGAGGGAGGTTCTCCTTCCCCTCTACTCTGCCCTAGTGAGGTCCCATCCGGAGTACTCTGTCCAGTTCTGGGCTCCCCAGTTCAAGAAAGATGAGATGCTGCTGGAGAGAGTCCAGCCGACGGCTACAAGGATGGCGAGGGGACTGGAACATCTCTCCTACGAGGAGAGGCTGAAGGAGCTCGGTTAGTTCAGCCTGAAGAAGAGAAGGCTGAGAGGGGACCTAATAAATGCTTATAAATATCTGAAGGGTGGGTGTCAAGGAGGATGAGGCCAAACTCTTTCCAGTGGTGCCCAGTGACAGAACAAGGGGCAATGGGCACAAAGTGAAGCATAGGAAGTTCCGTCTGAACATGAGGAAGAACTTCTTCCCTCTGAGGGTGACGGAGCACTGGAACAGTCTGCCCAGGGAGGTTGTGGAGTCTCCTTCTCTGGAGATATTCAAGACCCGCCTGGACAAGGTCC
>Ga0065711_1035390_pt1 | contig 22391 bp, 11 predicted proteins | sample Hoacrofraction12_FD_59098 | JGI IMG/M metagenome (GOLD analysis project Ga0065711, IMG submission 59098) | Hoatzin crop microbial communities from Cojedes, Venezuela - Epithelial fraction 12 v2 (version 2) | ecosystem: Host-associated > Birds > Digestive system > Esophagus > Crop | place... | reverse complement strand
TTTCTTGAACTGGGGAGCCCAGAACTGGACACAGTACTCCAGATGAGGCCTCACTAGGGCAGTGTAGAGGGGAAGGAGAACATCCCTCGACCTGCTGGCCACACTCTTCCTAATGCACCCCAGGATGCCATTGGCCTTCTTGGCAGCCAGGGCACACTGCTGGCTCATGCAACCTGTCGTCCACTAGGACACCCAAGTCTTTCTCCACAGGGCTGCTCTGCAGCAGGTCCACCCCAAGCCTGTACTGGTGCATGGGGTTGTTCCTCCCCATGTGCAGGACCCTGCATTTGCCTTTGTTGAACCTCATCAAGTTCCTCTCTGCCCAGCTTTCCAGCCTGTGAAATGTTTCTGAATGCTTTGTTAGAGACAAGTGTTCTAATGTTATTGCCAAATTTTTGCCAGATTGAAAATGTGCATAGCTTATTATCCTTTCAAGACCGCACAAGAACAGTATATTTCAGGCCTCAGTTTGCAACTTCTGCAAGTTCTCACTGATTACTTTTTTAAAAAAAAAAGGCCTGCATGGCCAAAGCACAGATGCACCCTACTGTGCAAAATTTCCCTAGTTTGCACAACTTCCTCAATACACAGTTCTAAATAAACTGTACTATATCACTGCCTCCAACACACAGTTTAGAACTGCAGCTCCAGTAAAGACATAGTCACATACCAGAGTTTCCAAATATTTGCTCAAAAGGGAGCCAGAGAAGCAAAGCTTGAAGCCAGAAAGTGCAATGCATTATACAATTATGCATGCTTTTTGGGAAAAGACTACTAACTATTAAAGAAAAAAGTAATCTTCAATGGACTGCACAAGATGAATGCACTATAGGCTTTCTACACAACTCGAACTGTCAGTGGTTGTGTGTCACTGTTAGAAGTACAGTTCGGCTCTCAGAATATCACAAGCCAGAGCACAGAGGTGACCTAAGGATGTGCATTACAGAAAGGAAAACCAGAGAAGTAGCTGAGGCCAGTAGACGAAGCTGTGGCAACTTCTTGGTTTGCTTATTTTTGAAGTGGAAGAATATAGATAGGGAAAAGCATTTTGGAGAGAGTGGGATGAAGACCAAAGTACACTAACTGTCAGCCAGCAAAAAAGGAGAGACATTATTTTTGTGCACTGTCTAAAATGTGAGTTGTTGCCCTTCCCCCACACTCCTTCCCATGTTCTTCCCTCCCAGATCAGCAACTCACACTGGTCTCTCTCTTTGGGCCATTTCTTGCTTAAGAGTCCCGATTCCTGTGTTTAGGCAGGATTTTGCAGAGGACAATTTCAGTTTCCAAATGACATTTCCATGCTCCCTGATCTGGACTGATAGAAGTACAGAATGGTTCCCTGGTCACCAAGGGAGAGTTTGCCTCCATGCTTCTGGGCATCGCCTCTGTGCTTCTGGGCAATTGGTTTTTTGCTCCCTTCTTGCAGCCTCAAGCCAGTATTGCACTGGCAAGCACAGAGCCAGTCTAACATTTTTGTAAAGTTCTGTGCAAAGGTTGTGGGATGCACACTAGGCTTAACAGATTGATTCAACATGAAATATTTACAGGATATTTAGATTACACTCAGCTTAATATTGGAAGTAGACCACAGATGTTTTTTTCTGCAAGTGCCAGCAATCATTTCTCATTGGTCTCCAAGAGTATTCTGGAGAAAAAAAAATAAAAGGAAAAGAAAAAGGACTGTAATGAAAACGAGAATCTCTGCACTCTTCTATCATCATTAAAGTCTTCCCGATCTTAACTCCCGACCAGATTCATGTCATCCTCTCCAAACACCTGCACTGAAGAAAACCTCTCTGGACTATTATAGTGGTGCTATCCACTTTCTGAAAAATGATTCCTTATAGATGTCAGTCTGTAGTACCCATGTGGTATGTGTTACTCAGCCTCTTACATGAACCTGAGCAGAAATAAGGGAATTCTTTTACAAAGGGAAGAAATTGGACTCTTGGGAAAAAGCAGCTGATGTCTGACCATGGTAATTTAAATATTGTTCTGGCATTCTGGGCAACCATCTATCAAAATACAGCTTACATATACCATAATTAGAAAGAAGGCAATCAAATAGAGAAGGCAATACTTCATGAAAAAAAGATATAGTGAAGTTAGGTCTCTGGAGAGAAAAGCAAGGTATTTTGAAATAATCTGTGTTTGTGTACACAGAAAACAAAAGAATTAAAAACACAATTACTGGGCAAGGAAAGGACAGTAGAAAGAGTAAATACCAAAATGTCTGTAACAAACAGTCATGGTCAGAAGTGGGAGAGTGGCTAATGTCCTCATGTAGTTGGCATTTAGGGGTGAGTGCCAGTGATACACATCTACTATAATGGGCATGCAACCAAATGAGTATAAATTGTAAAGGGAGAGAAGATATAAAGAGGAAAAAGCAGAAATATGGTCTGCTTTTGTTGTAAAACATGGTATTAGGAAAATTATAGGATAAATTCTTAAGAGAGTGAGAGCAAAGATATGAGAGGAAGCTCAGTAACATGAATTAAAAGTAAAGATAGACGCAAATTGTAAAACAAAGTCTTCACAGCTATTCCTTGAAGAGAAAGGGATTACCATCACCAGAATTCCACAACTACTTTCAGCTTTATCCCTCTCTGTGAGGTTAGAGTTATTAAGCTGCAGTGCATTTCTTGATGACTGGATCACGTTCAAAAGTTCAGAATTACAACATAGCACAGGAAATATTTATTTCCCCAACAGTCTAAGGTTCATCTCATCCTAGTAAAGACTTTTTATGCCAAACGACATCTTTCAAATCTCGTTCTTAATGAAATGTAAAAACAGCAAAAGGGAACCAGAAAAGAATGTACTTTTTTCTGACTTGTTAAAAAAAAAAAGTAAAAAAAAAAAAAATCATACTGAGACAGAAACTACACCAGTAGAATTCAAGACAAGACTCATTTCAGAAAGTTATGAACATCTTATAGTAGTGGGGAGCCAATAATGACAAGAACTACACTTTTAACTAGTTGTTACTGAGTGCTTTGCCTAAAATAATAATTAATATTTGAATTTCCTAAATACACACTGAACTGCCCACAGAGGTAGTAGCTGCTTCTGGACATGGCTAAAGATAATAACGTCCCAATACACATGGGAAAACAAAGACCAACAGAGAAGCCGGGCTGAATTTAACCTTGCTTTGAACAAAGCCTGGCTCTGACATGGGAGGTCGTTAAGACAAAAGCTATGCTACCACCTGCCTGGCAGGTTGGGAAATCTCATTTGTTTCTGCCCAAGCATAAATCAGGACAAGGATTCCCAACCAGTTCACAGCTAAAGGCTTGATGAGGTAACTTCATCCTTCACTTGTTTTCTTCTCTGCAGGAATATCGTCAGTTGCTCAGACAGAAAATGTTCTCTCGCACCTTTTTTTTCCTTCTCTCTTTTTCTGTTTTTTGTCCCTCTTTTTTTTTCTTATTCATTGTTGTTGTTGCCTTTTGCTGACAGACATTAAACAAACTTCTGATTCCCATGATCCACCTCACGTCCAAAACTGCACAGAATATCCAAATCATTTCCACAACATAAAAATAATGTATTTTCATAGGTCCTACCATCAAGGAAAAAAAGACTAAGAAATCTAGAAAGGGCAATGAGGACTGTAGGGAGAGGCAGAGTTTTAGGCTCAAAGAGAAGAGAGTAGTCCATAGATCACATACTTGTAGCCAGGCTTTGTCCCTTCTGCAGTCATTGTAGCTACAATCACCCAAGAATTTCAAGACCTCATTCCAAAACACCCCATTCTACCAAGCCTCTAAGGTCCAGAATGCATTCGGGAATGAAGATGTAGAGTAATGCAAGGGGAAAACTGTTTTACTCTTTCTCTGAACCAGAACAGAAGAAGTGATTAATTACTGAGGAGAGATTTACAAAGCAATGCAGCACAAAGCCATATACTGCAACTCCATCTTTCTTTCAAAGAAACAGTTAAAAGATCTTCTAGACATTTTTCATGTCGTCTCACACTTTTTTCCATCGTTGCCTTCTACTAATATCTTTATCTTCATTGTTCTTTTCCCATTAATTTTTCAAATGCTCTTTCCTTCTTTTTTTCTAGTATGTAACCTCCCCTCCTGCAACAACTATCAGTGATTTTCATCCTTAGTAAGCTGAAGCTCTGAGAAGATCATTTAAACCATATTTCCTTTTTCCAGAAGTAAGAGGTTGAGAACTCAATGATATTGTGATTGACAAATAATTTCAAATAAAAATAACAGTGCACCTAGAGATTTTTGTGATGCTTAACTGAACCAGAACCAAGCTTTCACTGTTAAAACTGTGCAGGGAGTAATTTCTTCTTTATATGTGTTCACGCTTCCTCTTAACATGCTTAATGAAACAAGCCAAATGTTCCCAAATAGGAACATCTAGAGCCGGGAGCTGGGCCTTTCCAAGGAACAGGTGTAAAATACAGCAGAATTCTCATGGAAGACCCTTGAATTGTTCTCAGGAGATTTGTAGCTTTCTATCTGAAGACCCAATATCTGGATACATTTCAGTTGTAAACCCAAAGTTTTGATTAGGTAATTTGGTACACGAAACTGGTTTAAGTCCACCCACAATCAAACCAGAATTCTCTTTATTCTCCTCAATTTATAAATCTCACCAGTTGTTAAGGACGACACATTGACATGGTGCTTCATAAAGTACATCAGAAGTTTTACAGCTGAGATATCAGAGCAGGAATAATCACAACGTAATGTTATCACAGCTACACCTGAGAATTAAGACCCACAGGCAAGATGGGGTTTTTTGAAAAAAAAAGACCTCTGGGATAAAAGCAATGATAGAACTAATGCATGAAATCACATAAATCACATACAATCTTTTATCTTGTTTATTTAAGGATATTTGAACTAAGTAAATTTGGCACACCAAGAGAATAAATCAGTCACAGTGCCCACCGTTCCTTTAATTTACTTAATTGATACGCAATATAAAAGGAAAAGTGCAAGTGCAATTATGTATGCAGATAGTATACCTGGCGTAAGGTGTACTATATCATAATATATTAATACAGTAAGAAAGGCAGAACGTAATGAATAAACAACATTCAGGTTGTTGCAGTAAGTGTCTACCATGTTTTCTGTACCCTCTGCTGAGTAAATATATGCTCTGGCTACTGAAATTTCAAATAAATACTCTTGAAAAACAATGGAATCACATGCTGTTATTTCAGTTGCAGGGTGAATTTTATAGCAAGGAAATTCATAGAAACAGAAAGAATCACAGTTCAAATAATCAATAAGGATCTGAGCAATTCAGATTCTCAGTGTAAATATGATGATACTGGAATGCGATTGATTTTTTTTGTGGGGACGTCATCTCATTTAATTAAATCTTGCAGTCCCTGGGCAGCTTTTGTACATTTAAAAAGCAGCACTCTGTTGGTATTTTCTACAGTTTAGAAAATTTTTGCTTTGAATACAATGCAGGCATTTCCATCAGGAATCTCCCAGATTCCTGGGCCAAACCAAAAACCAAAGCACTTGCATTTCAAAGTTACCAAAGGAAGTGAAAGGCATAGCTTCTCAGGTTATATACTAAAGCATGCATGCACAGCTAGACAGGGAGCGTGTGCCTACATATGTGTATCTGTCACTGATACGTTTCAATCAAGGAAGCGGTAAACTTATCCCATGTGTTCTCTTTGTTAATTGGTTTCTTCTATCGTTCAGATTCCAGAGCATGCTGGAAACCCCAAGTAAAGATGTGGTATGTCGGAAGACTTACCAAAACAAGTCCTTTTTTTAAATGTTTCTTTCAGCAACTTGTGAAATTCCACACCTTGATCTTTCATTCCCCAGGGAGCAGCCTTTGAGGAAGTGGACAACACCAACTAACACGCTGCTTTGAAATTACAGACCATTTGACTGAGAAAACTTGAAAGACGTAAGCTGTTTTTCTACTGACCTTGTGTTTCCCCCATATGAGCCTACCAAAATCATATCTGCAGTTACGGATTTTGGCTGCCACTTCCTCCTGTATTTTTAGCAGATGGGTTCACTCATTAGTATGCTTTTTCTCATGCCTGCATTTAATTTTCCTCTTCCTCCATCTTCAGAACACCAACTTCAAATGCAATGTTTCCTCTCTGGAAGATATGTCACCTTCCCGAGTCCCACGGAGGCCGACGAGCCTGAGACCTCACTCCATCACCATGAGGAGCGCACAGTGTGTCAGCCGCTCCACACCAGGGAAGAGCTTTCTGTGAAATACAGAAAATCCTTTCTGAGGAAAGTGGCAATAAGTACCCAAAATTTCAGTTTTATATTCCCCAAAGTATTGATTGTTATTTAGCATCTAAATTTCTTGCCAATTGATCGACAAATTAAATGCACCTCACTGAATAGGAGGTCCACCTCAACATTAAAAGTACAGGATTTTACTTGCAGGTAGAGAAAAACAAATATTTAGGGTAATAAAACTAAGGACTTTCAGAAGAGTCACAGAAGGAAAACTTAGGCAGCTATTAGCGATCTGACATGTGCTGTTTATTTAGGTCAAGTCTTTGGAGTGTCTGTTAGCCCTGTAATGATTTGTTAATATCTGTAATTTTCCTTACAGCTAAACAAATGAGGAAGCCATCTTGTTTTCCACATCACTGGACCTAGCATGCTCCAGCAGATTACCATGGCAACCAGAGCGAGTGTGCCCGGTGTGAAGACAACAGTGTAGGCCTCATTTCCTAAAAGCATGCTCCTACTGAGGTTGAATCACCAATTAAAAGAATTTTCTGTCCTCCAGGGTTTCAGAGATACAAACACAGTTGTGAAGCCTGGCTGGTCAGCTGCTTTACCTGAGCTAGTCACCCTTACTGACTGTCTAAATGTAGAAAAAAATCCAGCAAACAGGGAAAGAAGTGCTTCTGGAATTTCACCAAGGACTGGACTATTCCTCAAAAATAACACCAAACCAAGATTGCTTTGAAGAGTGGACCGAGACAATTCTTGTTGTGATTTTTGATCACTGAGTAAATAGCTTGAACAAGAGGGTGTTCTCCAACCCTTGGAAGATGCTCCCAGTGCGTCTTCTACAGCATCAACATAACATGTTTTGTCATCAGCCCTCTGTCAGTGTGTCTGAGTCACACATATTTGGTATAAGTGAGGATTAATTATAGATCTAATTAAAAAAAAAGAGATGTGAGACTGTGGGATGACTTATCCAACATAGCTTTTAAGCATTGTTCAATTTCTTATAAAGCCTTACTGTAGCATATTTCTATTTAAAAAAAAAAAAAAAGGAAAGTATCAGCTGCTTACAAATTGCCTTTCTTAAAACAGAACTAAATTTTATAAAGAAAGGAAACCTTTATAGTACCATCCATTAATGAATTATCTCACCAAGATAGCACTTTGCTTAGCAGAAAATTCTGGCTACAGCTGATTCACACCAAAAATTATCTGTTATAATTTTTCCTATTTTGTTATACTGAAACTGGTTTAGAGAAGAAACTAGAGGAAATTGAGAAATATGATAGGACTGCAAATACTAACAATACAGTGACATTTTGCTCAAAGTAAAATAATTGGTTTAATAGGTGGTCGTTGTCAAAATATAGATCAAGCACTGAACGAAACAGAAAGATGCTGCAAGTTGGACTCAGTATAAGATTTGTCTCCAATCATTTATAGTTGTTCACATTCATGCAAATGTCTCTTACTGGAGGACATCCTTGACAAAACTCCAGAAGCCTTCAAACTTCTCAGAGATGTGGCTAGAAAAGCCATCACACCCAGAAGACTAAGAAAAAAAATGTCCATATAAAATGTTAATCCTGTTTGGATAATCACTGACCACATAATGTTTTTCAGTCATGAGTTTCTGAACAGCAGTAGATCCTAAGGCACCCCTGTATTATTCTGTTCCCACTCAGAAAAGCAGAATCTAGCATGAAGTGTATTCAGTACATGCAGGGCATGCCCTTACATGTGAGGTCAATATAAAACATAGGGTGAATTAGGCTTAACATACAGATCTATATTTTGTGCTATACTTCAAATGAAGGACACACAGGAGAAAGGTTGATCTCTAGCATGAAGTTCATGTCTATTCATTATAAAATGCGGACAGTTCCCTGTCAAAATTTTCCAAACTCATCTTCTATTGATTTCCATGAGAATGTCAGGTCCTTTTGAGTCCTATTTAAACACCTAAATACTTTACTGACTTCCTTCCATGTCACAGTAAGCATACTCAGAACCCTGATTCAGAAAAATAACTGCTTCTAAAACAAAAACATTAACACCCATTCTATTACTGTCCCTAGACCATCACTCAAAATATAATTCTGTCCTCTCCATTGAATGAATGTGATTTCCTGTTATTGAATCTAACTAGCTAAAAACATTCGGTTTAAGAGTTGTCTTGTAGATAAACTCAATAACCGCCTGCCTTGGACAACCAGCAGCAAATCGTGGCTATGGTTTTGGCTCACTGATTGATCAGCATTTCCTCTTGCAGTTTCCTAGACACAATGCTGTCCAATTTGACAGAGCTTATTCGTTTCCAAGTCTTGAGAAAAACAATGTGTTGCTACAAAAAATTTGTCGAAAGGGCCAAATAAAGATTCAATTTACACGTACCTTTGCATGCTGGAACTGCTAAGAATATCTCTTGCCCTAAAGAAAAACGGCAAATTTGAAGAATTACTTGAAGAGACTACACTTTAAAATGGATAGAAACAATATAGGAAATATATAGCACCATATAAAAATGATCAATTCTCACTAGTAATACTGAACTCAGTTGTGGTTGACTCACTCTCCAGAAAGATAAAGCAGAGATTTATGAAGTCCAGAGTAGAGGTAGAGGTAAGGTGGGATTTATACTGGATACGAGATTAACCCAGGCAGGACAAGAGTAACAGGAGACTTGATGGAGGTGTACAGAATTGCTATTGGTACAGTAATAAACTGATCAATCTCTTTTATTAAACTTGTGCCATCATATAGCAACATAGGGTTGCAAATTAAAAGGCAATAAATTCCAATTAGAAAGAGAAGTATTTACTTACAAGAGACATAGCACTGCACAAGGTTATTAAGTGAAATACCGTGGATACATTTTAAAAAGAAGGCTAATGTTACAACCATTAATACCTTCTGTAGACAATAAAGTCATCTTAAATGAGTATTAAATCTTATGTCATGGGGTATATAGAAAATGCAGTTTTTCTTTATATAGTTCTACTCACCTACTGGCTTGGTTCATTGACAAGGATTTTACCTCACCCTGTAGCATCTACTGTCAGCTGCTGCCAGCTTATTCTTTATAGGTTTTAATTTTGTTTCACTGCCCACTGGTTGTAATTATCTCAGATACATGAAAATAACATTTTATCAACCGATTTTTATCCTTTTCCATTTGGCAAACATTGGTTTCTTGTGTGTGTTTTGAGCCAAGCTGAAATCAACACATCTGTTTCAGTTTAGTATCTTCAGTTTATATAACAAGACCTATGCAGTAATATGATGTCTTTACAGTTGTGTTTCCTAACCAGTGAAATCAGACCAAAACACCTAAGGTACCTTCAGAATTTTACTGGTTTTAGGTAATCAAGGCCTTAATTATATATTTCTGATAAAAGACACCTTTATTCATGGCAAACCACCTTTTCTTTTTGGCCAGCATTATCAGTTGCTCAGGAAATAGTGTGCTTAGTTGATTATTACTTTGGAGTGAACAGATGGGGGACAAATAATCTCAGTTCAAGAGCTGCAGAAGTAATGGGCATTGTTTTGTTTTACAAATTCCCAGTGATGCAGTATGCAACTTAAAGAACAAGGATTGGGTAGTGCTTTTGGCATCCTGTGATACAATGAATGGCTGCCACTGAAACCAAGAATCCTTCAGGTGACATCCATTTGCAAACCTGCTTGAAGACACAAGGGCTGAATTTGCTTTGAAGAGATGCAACAAAGTGCAAAACAGCTTTTACTCAGACGATAGTACCCTTATGTCATGACCCCAGGGGCATCCATAGGTCTTGTCCTGATGGAGCCTGCCACTATCACCAGCCTGTTCCTGTTCAGACCTGGCATCTAGCTGATGAGTGCACTGCCTACGTGGAGGTGACCCTTGGCTTCTGGCTTGACATCCCTCAATGACTGAACCTCCTCTTGCTGGTCCCTGACACCTTAGGTATGTATTTCTAAAAATTTCAAGATGGAGTTTATCACAACAGTGATTTTCACTTGAGTAGATGATTTCTCTAACCTTCAGCTCTGTGTATTTATTGAAAGCCCAAACACCCATCTGGGCTCTTCTAGAATGTCTTTTTCCCAGTGATAACAATTCTGTGCACCAGTTTGTGCTATTCTGAGTAGTTGTATCCACCAACAGAAAGCATTTCTGACGGTGGTAAGGAGTTCAAAAATAGCCCCACAGTTAATTTCCAAATAGAATTCAAAAGTACAGCAGTTTTCCACAACCATCCCCAAGCGACTGTTTCTGAAAATCATTTTCAGTGGACTTCTGGGACTGTGATGGGCAGCACACACAATGAAGTGACAGCCGCTTCACTTACAATAGGTTCTTTGCTCAATTTGGTCTTCTCTGCAGTCCAGAGGAGTTTAAATTACTTGGTCATCGAGCTATTGACTGAATAAAAATATCACTTCTATTTTTCCTGCTGAACTTGTCTTGCTATCAAGAAAAAAACTTCAAAACTCATTGGCCAGAGAGAAAATACAGAAGAGAAAGCATTTATTCTACAGCTTAGAAACAGAAGATTTCAATCAAGAAGTCCTGGCTTTTAGGCCATTCTTCAAGAACAGCTCATGAATTCTGTCAAGTAACAGTTTAATGCAAAATTTACAAACAGTATTTGAAAATAGGACCAATCTCCTCCTTCTGTCTCTTACAACTCAGACTGAAAAAGGTCCTCTAATGATACATATGTAATGTAAGCTAATTTATTTAGCTGTTTTGGCTCTGCCGGATTTCCGTCAGAGAAGTATTGGTCTTTCATTGTGGTCACATCACAAAGATGGTTCAGCTACCACTTACGGGGATTCATAGCAATGCTAAGTTATCTACATTTCTTTCATGATAATTATAGTCTCAGAGCCTGCTCAGAGGCAAAAGGCCAACTCACTATAACTAAAGGTCCTTAAATTCCTCAGCCTCAGATCAGCCTCTCAGTTGTCCACAGAAGTGATCAAACATAGTTCTGATCTTAGATGTGCAATGACTAAAGAGAAAAATTAAGACAAATATGTTTCTAACTTCCTTGAGCTGGCTTGCTAGACTTAGTTGTAACTCAGAGGTGGTTTTTCAGTCAGATGTTATGGGCTGTGTTCAGTCCGCACACCTTCAGCTGTACCTTTTTCAGTCCTATATTAGGAGCTTCAAGTTCAAAGGATCCTGAGTCAACAGGATGCAGCCTGTTTCACCAGAACACTTTAGAAAATCTTATCCTTTCATATCCAATACAGAGATGGCATTTTTCCACTGTCCTCTTCCAAAGTAATGGATTTCCAGAGTTAATGCTTTGAACTATAGCAAATTTGGGAGCTATTCAATACTCTCTTTAGTGAAACCTACATTTCCCCTTTTTACCATGTTTCTCCTTCTCTACCAAAGCAGCAAGTACTGTTCTTATGTTTTAGAATTATGAGAGGTAAAATTAGGCAATAAATCCTTACATGCTGATATCTTATATTTTAGCAGAGGAACAATTTATATTGAGTAATAAGCAAAACAATTTCCAGTTGGATGACTGACAAAAGAAATCATTGTTCATTCTTGCACAATGAACCATGAAAACCAAGTCGAGGTAAGAATGAAAATACAGTTGGTACTTTCATGCTGCAGGCAAAGGACTGGGGACTTAGAAACTAGCTGAGCTCATTGTCACTAGATTTCATTGAAACTCAAGAGGTTGCACTCATGGAGAGGTTATCTGTACATTTTTTCTTGATTTCAGTCTGCATGGTTTCAACTTTACCCTTTTCAGTCTCAGTGGGAGCTTCAGATCCAAATGATATCAAAACCTCAGAGCAAACTTCACTTGAAATTATTCTTCTCATGGAACTCACCTAGAATTAAGAGTTTTTTCAACCCAGAATCATGAAGTAGTCCTAGTTAGCATTGAAATTGATATTTCATGATACAATACATTCAAAAATCAAAGATTAGTCTGAGTTTTATTTCTATAGGAGAAGATAAATGTGGGGATTGGACAAATAAGAAGATGTCTTGTGTATATTTCATATAGTTAGTACTTCTGACAAAGTAATTCTCATTTAACAGAGGATGTGATTCAGAAGCTCTTACTCAACCGCGTGATGCCAAGCAAGTCCATCAGGTTACTCATGCCAAGGATGCATCCATGATCAACTCTATCTGAGGTTCCAAGCATATCACTGATACCTGAGATCACAGATACAGCTATCAAGCCATCCCATCTGGCTGGTGTTAAAGTGTGGCCAATCAGAGTAGTGACAAATGTTCCTCAGCTGCGTCCCAAGCTGAGAAGCAAAACACCAACAACCTTAAGGGTGGATATGGACACAGCAGATCCCCTTGCACCCCTTCAGGGAAACCAGCATGCTTGAGTTCCTCTCTGAAATGTCTGTACACCAATGCACGCAGCATGGGCAATAAGCAGGAAAAATTAGAGATCTGTGTGCGGTTGCAGGGCCATGATCTCACTGCAGTTACAGAGACATGGTGGGACAGCTCATATCACTGCCATGCTATCATAGATGGCTACACACTCTTTAGGAAAGACAGACCAACAAGGCGGGGTGATGTAGCTGCTCTGTATGTGAGGGAGCAACTGGAATGTATTGAGCTCTGTCTGGGGGTGGATGAAGAATGAGTCAAGAGCTTATGGGTTAGAATTAAGTGACAGGCTCATATGGGCAACATTGTTTTGGGTATGTACTACAGGCCACCTGACCAGGAAGAGGAAGTCAATGAGGCCTTCTACGGACAGCTGAAACTAGCCTCACAGTCACAGGCCCTGGTTCTCATAGGAGACTTCAACCACCCTGACATCTTCTGGGAAGACCACGCAGCCAGGCACACGCACTCCAGGATGTTCCTGCAGAGCATTGATGATAACTTTCTGATGCAAGTGGTGGAGGAGCCAATGAGGAGAGGCATGCTGCTGGACCTTGTACTGACAAACAAAGAAGGACCGGTTGAGGATGCGAAGGTTGGGGGTAGCCTTGGCTGCAGTGACCACGAAATGGTGGAGTTCAGGAACCCGCGTGGGGGAAGCAGGGCAATAAGTAGGATCAAAGCCTTGGACTTCAGGAGAGCTAACTTTGGCCTCTTCAAGGAGCTACTGGGAGGAATCCCATGGATCAGGGCTCTAGAAGGCAGGGGGCTCCAAGAGAGCTGGTCGCTGTTTAAATATCACTTCCTCCATGCTCAGGATCGGTGCATGCCCCCGAGCAAGAAATCTGGTAAAGAAGGCAGGAGACCCACATGGATGAGCAAGGAGCTTCTAGCGGAGCTCAGATGGAAGAGAAAGGTCCATGGAATGTGGAAAGAGGGACAGGCCACTTGGGAGGAGTACAGGAATGTTGTCAGAACGTGCAGGGATGCAACAAGGAAGGCTAAGGTCCACCTGGAATTAAATCTGGCAAGGGATGTCAACGACAACAAGAAGGGCTTCTTCAAGTACATCAGCAGCAAATGGAAGAGTAGGGAAAATGTGGGGCCGCTGCTGAATGAGGTGAGTGCCCTGGTGACAGAGGATGCAGAGAAGGCAGAGTTAGTGAATGCCACCTTTGCTTCAGTCTTTAGTCTTCAGTGCCAAGGCTGGCCCTCAGGAATCCCAGGCCCTGGAGGTGAGAGACCAAGCTTGGTGAAAGGATGACCTTCCCTTGGTCCAGGAGCATTGTGTGAGAGATCATTTAAGCAATCTGGACACCCACAAATCCATGGGCCCTGATGGAATGCACTCACGAGTGCTGAGGGAGCTGGCAGAAGTCATTGCTGAGCCACTCTCCATCATCTTTGAAAGGTCTTGGAGGACAGGAGAGGTTCCTGAGGACTTGAAAAAAGCCAGTGGCACTCCAGTCTTCAAAAACTTCAAGAAGGAGGACCCAGGGAACTACAGGTCAGTCAGCCTCACCTCTATCCCTGGAAAGATGACGGAGCAACTCATTCTAGAGGTCATCATTAAGCAAGCAAAGGAAAAGAAGGTTATCAGGAGTAGTCAGCATGGATTCACCAAGGGGAAATCAGGCCTGACCAATCTGCTAGCTTTCTACAATGGCATGACTGGCTGGGTAGATGAAGGGAGAGCAGTGGATGTTGTCTACCTAGACTTCAGCAAGGTTTTCAACACTGTCTCCCATAACATCCTCATAGGCAAGCTCAGGAAGCGTGGGCTGGATGAGTGGTCAGTGAGGTGGATTGAGAACTGGCTGAATGTCAGGACTCGGAGGGTTGTTACCAGTGGTGCTGAGTCTAGTTGGAGCCCGGTAACTGGTGGTGTCCCACAGGGGTCAGTATTCGGCCCAGTCTTCTTCAACTCATTTGTCAATGACCTGGATGAAGAGCTCGAGGGTACCCTCAGCAAGTTTGCTGATGACACAAAACTGGGAGGTGTGGTGGATACACTGGAAGGCTGTGCTGCCTGCCATTCAGCAAGGCCTAGACAGGCTGGAGAGCTGGGCGGAGAGGAACCTGATGAAATTCAACAAGGGCAAGTGCAGGGTCCTGCACATGGGGAGTAATAACCCCATGCATCAGTACAGGCTTGGGGTGGAACTGCTGCAGAGCAGCTCTGTGGAGAGGGACCTGGGTGTCCTGGTGGATGACAAGCCGACCATGAGCCAGCAGTGTGCCGTGGCTGCCAAGAAGGCCAATGGCATCCTGGGGTGCTTTAATAAGAGTGTGGCCAGCAGGTCGAGGGAGGTTCTCCTTCCCCTCTACTCTGCCCTAGTGAGGCCTCATCTGGAGTACTCTGTCCAAGTCTGGGCTCCCCACTTCAAGAGAGATGAGGAACTACTGGAGAGAGTCCAGCGGAGGGCTACGAGGATGGTGAGGGGACTAGAGCATCTCTCCTGTGAGGAGAGGCTGAGGGAGCTGGACTTGTTTAGCCTGAAGAAGGCTGAGAGGGGACCTCATAAATGCCTATAAACATCTGAAGAGTGGATGTCAGGAGGATGGGGCCAAGCTCTTTTCAGTGGTGCCCAGCAACACGACAAGGGGCAATGGGTACAAGCTGAAGCTTAGGAAGTTCCGTGTGAACATGAGGAAGAACTTCTTCCCTCTGAGGATGACGGAGCACTGGAACAGGTTGCCCAGGGAGGCTGTGGATTCTCCTTCTCTGGAGTTATTTAAAATCCACCTGGATGAGGTCCTGTGCAGCCTGCTGTAGGTGACCCTGCTTTGGCAGGGGGGCTGGACCAGATGATCCACAGAGGTCCCTTCCAACTCCTACCATTCTGTGATTCTGTGAAATAATGGCAGAGATAAAATAGTGATTTGTTAATCAGTAAGACTTGTAAAAGTACATTACATGTTGTGTCTATTAAAGAAAACAGAAAAAAAACAAAGCATAAGACACCATTATTCCATTATCATATATAAATATATGGTGACAGATGTCTTGAATGCAGTGTGTTATGTTGGGCGTCCTTCTCAAAATATGAGAACTGGAAAAAATCAAAGGGAAATATAGGAGATCAAATGTGTGGAATAGTTTTTGTACAAGGAACAGATAAGCAGACTAGGGCTTTTCAGCCTGGGAATAAAGGATGCCTGAGGGAGGACATTATAGAAACGTAAAAAATCAATGGCATGAAAGCGGTGAATAGGAACTGGTTGTACCTTGTTTTTCCCTCAATATAAGAACAGTTTCTAGTATAAAAGAAGCCATATAAACAACACAAACAATTCCAAGAAGCCCCAGTTCAACCACTTACCTTAATATTCCACAGTAGCAGTATTTCTTTTTAAATGTACGCAATTGTCTGTCTGCAAATATATGCACTAAGTTCAGCTATGTGAATGCTGTCAGATCTTTTCTGAAATTAGGACAGCTTGAATTACCTGAATACCCAGCTACAGTCATAACTGAGAACTGAAACTGAATCCTTTCTAAATTAACTGTATGTATTTCCTACTTCCATGATATTTCTGCAGTGTGGAAATAAAAACAGTCTCCTAGCCCACAGAAAAACAATTAATTTCTGACACTTCTTTTGACAGATCTCAGATTTAGCACAACCTTCTGCTAAAATCGGCTACCAAAATAAAAACAAGACTCTTGGGAAGCTTTTGGGTCCATTTGGAGATCTGAAATTGACTCGCTGGAAATCCACCCTTGTCCTCTGCTGCTCATCAGTGGAATGCTGTCCTGCTGATACTGTCTGACGGCAATTAATATGCACACCTGTATATTGGACCAAAGGCTCAGGAGTCTCCTCTGCTACCAATACTGTGAAAACTATTATTCTGATGAACCTTCACAGTGAAGCCATGTTAATCAAGTGACAGCATAGTTAAAAGCACATAGTAAAGACACAGTTGGAGGTGAAGTGACTGGGACAGCATGCCTTTTAAGAATTAGGGAACATCAAATTAGTGTCTGTGGTGGCATGTTGAAAATGAATGAAATGAGACACTCATCTCCAAAAGTACAGGTTTTTTTTTCACTTACTGATACAGTATATCATCGATGCCAAAAGACTTCATTGTTTCCCAAAATTTTTAAACAGAGCAATAGAAGAACAAGACATCAATAGCTGTTAAGCAGAGATAAGATCCGTGGTTAGGGAAATACGTGAACTGCAAATTCCTGGAAGTTTGTTAACTATGACTATAGGATTGTCCATCACTTATCCAAAAGTGGTTATCCACTTTGGGCCATTTTCAGAGAGCAGTTTAGGTGGATCTTTGGTCCAACCTACCGTGGCTATCCTTATGCTCGGCCTTGACCCCTTCAACATTCCTCCAGGTTATCTCACATGCTGACATCTCCTCTGCTTCCACTTTTTATCATCTGTAATTTGCTGCCAGAAACTGAGCAATGGGTAGTCACTTGCTTGTTGAAAACCCTAATGGGTTATGCCCTACTATGTCCTACTATTATTTCCAGATTGGAGTTCTTCCAGAACAGAATTGGATTTCTATGTTTTGTAAGAGCTCTGCAATCTCTTTGCACATCTGGCCAGACAATTAATTCACTAGAGACAGCTAGCTCCCCAAGCTGACTGGTTTGTCCATCTAAGCTTATGAAATTGTGTCATGCTGTGGTTTGTCTTGGCTAATCTGCTAACAAGAATATTAATAATAATTTCTATTGTTATTACTATTGTGTAAAGTGTGTGTGGTCCTCTGGCCTCCACAAACATCTTCTTTCATCTGCTCCTTTATACATTCCACACCACTTTTATAAATGATCTGGCTCCCTGCCTGCAATCTTATACCCAGCATTTGCTGTATTAGTCAATCAACTTCATTTTATTTCATCATCTCCCAGATGGTTCACGGCCTAGTGCAGAGACAGCAGTTACCTATCTCAGTTTCCTTGGAGGCAAGGGAGTGCTACTGGAACATCACTATTTTATCTGGCACACAGGGAATCACTAGGATCACTTCTTGTCTGAAGCGCATGCCAAGCTGAACAGCTGAAGTTCATGGGAACAGGTATAGAGCTTTTGAACAATACTTTGAGAACAACTTGCAGCCTTTGGTTACATTTACAATATTATGTGAAATGCTAGGCATGTTGGTAGGCTATAGAGAGGAAAACAGAGAGCAGAGGTGGATAAGCAAACAAATAGTATTAACACAAAGAAACACAACCCCAAGCATTTTCAGAAATTCTTGCAAAAATTGTAGCATCCAACTTCCATGATAAACCTAACAGCTGGCCTCCATATCAGTTTTGAGAATAAATCTTCTCTGGTATCTGCCTTTCATTATTTCCTGTCAGGTAGAAGGTTAGTAGAATAACTTGTTGTTTCAGCACGTTATATTCATCTCCTAAGATTCGTCTGCCGTATTTTATTCTATCCAGTTTGTCAAAATGTGATGATTCATTACAGTAGGTCTATATGTCAATATCTGTATTGAATAATATAAAGATAAACTTTCAGGTCAGTACAGCTGGCTTACTATTATATGTATTTATTATTTACATTAGTCCAGCTCATCAGATTTATGAACCAAAATAGATGCAAGTGATTGTATAAATACAGAATAAAATTAAGATCCTGCCAAGAACTGATTCAAAATACAAGAATTACTGGAACTGGTAGTTAGCAAAAAAGTCAGTTTACCACTGGCCTATCAATAGATATTTAGGATGGGATCGAAGAAGGACTTCAAAAAGCAGTTTGAAGAGAAACAGTGAAGTATTTTGAGTGGTAAGGTGGCAAATGCTGTCCTGCAACTGGAGAGGACAGGAGACAGTCATCATTGTTAAACTGTAATTGCGTGTAATTGCTACAAAAAGCCTGAAATCTTATTTAGAAAAAAAAAATCTATATTTTTCATTCCACCCATTTCACATTTCAACTTGGAAAACTTTCCCTCCACAAGTACCAGACCGGCCATACTGGTTGACTCTGTCACTGTTAGTGACTGCTGTGGGGAGAGCCATTTATGTCATCTGTGGCAATGAGTTAACAATGACTTGATAATGCTCCACCACCTGATGCAATCCGCCTGTTCTCCATACATGGCAAACCAAGCCTGAACTGTGAAATTGCATCCTATAAAATTGTAGCTGTCTCTGCAGAATAACACTTCATTGAGAGTTTGCAAGTATTTTTTGCTGACTTGGAGAATTTTTGTGTATTTTCCCCTCTAGAACTTTTTTCATACAGTTATTTTTTCCCCCTCAAAGGCCAATTTAGAAAATATCAATGGTAATTACATAAAACGTGTAAGCCTAGTGCTGAATTCCTCATTTTGCTAACTCTCTGTAGAAAGGCACTGTAGCAGAAATCCAAACGGGTCTTGAAAATAAAACAGAGAACCTCTTTCCAAAATCTATTTCACTAAAAACATCCCACATGCAAAGATTACAAATTGGTTGAGTTCATGTGATATTTCAACAGTCATGAATTTCTCTCAGTACCTTCACTTGCTAGAAAGGATTAAGTGGTAAAAGACGAGAGTAAGTAAATCTAACAGCCCCTTGTGGCTGAAAGGGGAAGGTCCTGACACTTCATCTGTGCCTTCCCACTCCTGCACCCAATGTGTGCACCAGCTCTGGTGTTTGTCAGACTCCTATGTAACTCACTAACGTGGCAAGAAACTAATCCAAAGAGATAAATGATCATTTTCTTCTGTATTAGTAGATTGAATTGGCTCAAAAGAGGGTCTAGTGAGTGTCAGAGCCAAAATAGAAGCATGTCAGAAGCCTGGGAATGGAAGGGACGAGACCTCCCCATTCCAGCATAGACGATTTGTGAGATGGGGTGAATAAATTGCGTAGGAAGACCTTTTTGAAGGACCTTTCCAGTGGGCTGTGAATTCTTAGAGCAGCTCATCTCATGCAATTTTACTTCGAAAACCACACATGCAGCATTCTCCTTGTCAATAGATAGACTGTGCTGTCTTCATTAACCCCGAATTTCCTGTATTTCACTTCAGCTTGAAAAAAATTATCCTTCCTCCTGATCATCGTAACAGGTTTCTCACACGTTTATCTAGTCTCTATGAGATAAGACAGATCTAACTGGCCAGGTAAACCTGCTGTTACAACCAGTGTCCAGATCCAGTTTTGTCACTTTTGACAGTAGAGTTCTTCCATTTTCATGATTACATCATGTTTTCAAAAGAAAGGCTCATCAGGCCTACCAGGATGCCTGGAAAAATGATACTTTTTCATATATTATGTTTTGTATTACTCTTGCTAGATGACCTTGAAGCCTTTATCTGGAATTATTACCTAGAACAACCATGATTCTGCAATTATTCTATATTCTCTGTTCAGCTTTTAGCAATCCCGAATCAAAATGGAATATGATTATCTTATCCTACTCTTCCCATCCTTTACAGAAGTACTGAGGACTCCAACATTGAAGCATGTGGTTTTGAAGGCATAGTGCAAAGCAGAAACAACAGTGGCAGAAGTAATGATGGTCAAAGGTGTTGTAAGCCCCTCTATGCCTATTTCTTTATTCTTGAGACAGAATTTGAGGATTGTCTTAAGTCTTCAGGAAAGCTTCAATTTCTGATAGCTGGAGTGACGCTGAGAAATACAGTGAAGACAGACACTCATCCAGTGGTTTGATTTAGCAAAGTATTCACATGCAAAAATGGTATTGAAGCTGATGAAACTATTACAGTTTTCAACAGGAGGTTACTGCCTAGGGGTCTCAGTCTGCAAGATCCCTAGGACATACCGGTCTGGCACCTTCCATACAGCTTTTGTCTGCAGATACCGCAGTTCTGATTGCAATATTGGATCCGATTGATGAAACTGTCTGGGCCACAGGGAAATTCTTCCGTCCTCTTTTGTACGTACCCTGATAAAACCTACACAGCATTTTGTCCATATGTTTGCAAAGGGTGGAGAGTTCATAACACTATTTTAAATGTCACCTCATTTGTTACCCTTGGTTTTGTTCTCTCACTCCCCAAAGTTATTCAGTCACCAAAGAAGTGAAATTAAAATACTTACAAATGGCAATTCCTCTCACAGTTGGAACAGATTCTACCTATACTAAAACCAAGATGAAATCTGATGCTCTGGTTGCCTAAAGGGGATGTTAAAAATCCTGTCCCTAATTCTGATTCTTATTTCTGATGCACGCCGTCAGAGTACATCTCTGAGATATAACTTAAAGACATCTACTCTTCTCTTGAGACTTGCTTATATTGTCTTGCTTATTAGCCCCCTTTGGGTAAGCTGACTATGATTTCCATGCAACTTTGTACTAAATTTATTTAAATCTAAGAGTTTTACAGCAGTGACAGCAGAGTGAAGAATGAACACAGAGCCCCAGAAATCTTTGCCCTACATAAATTTTGGAACTTAAAATGTCAGTAAATACCCAGGCATGAGGAAATACTCACTCCCTGTAATGTTTGCCTTAACATAATTCTTTGAGATACAGCAAGCAGAGAACTTCCAGGATTTTCTGGACTTAAAGACCTAAATAATACAGACTGCATGTATTTGGCAGGAAGCCTCTTTTTTGAGGGTAAAATTAATCTCCATACAGAGCATCAACATCAGCCTGAGCAGCACTGATGTCTACCAGTTAAATCCTATTTCAAGAGTTTTTGCTAGGACTTCAGAGGGCTTTGTTTTGGCCGCTTTGAGTTGGAGAGATTTTCATTCTCAGTGATTTCTTTTCTTGCCAAGGTTAATTAGACCCAAGCTTTGGTTTATTTTGTTTTTCTGAGTTGAAAGGTAATTTTCGCTTCTTTTCATCTCTTTGTGATGTTAACATACTCATCTGAATTTTGAATTGTAAAGAAAACCATGAAAAATCATGGGACTTGCAACAGTTTTATGTATTTTGGCAACATTGAGAACAGATTGCTGCCAATAAACTTTGAGATGGGAACTAATTGGAGTCATGTGGTTTTGGACTGATGTGGAGGGGAAAAAAAGGACAGACATTAAACACAATTCAGACAGGTATTCTTCATACGAGGGTGCTTGCAATGGGCAATTTACCATATGGTCCATGTATGTAAACATGTTTTAGCATGATATAAAGCACAAATAGCTAGTGATGTGGACTGATAAAAGAAAGATAGATTCTGCATTCTTGAGGAGATCAGTGTCATCACAGTGAGCAAATACGCTTACAATAAAACAGAAATTATACTTATACAGTGTCACTACCCAAATGGGCTGATTACTGTACTACTATACTATACTAACCAAGTAAAGTGACTGTCCCTACCACAGAGGTCATAGTCTAGCTCAGATTATTGAGGGCTGAAAGCATTACTGTCTGATACCTCAGGGTGAGCTAAATGAAATGTCTTGGTCGTTTCAACCTTTCTGTCCATACAGGCCTATAAAGGCCTACGTAACTTCCAGCCACTAGACCTATCTCAGTAACTGATACCAGTACTTCTAAGACATCAGCAGCAAAAGGAAGGCTAGGGACAATGTGGGGCCGCTGCTGAATGAGGCGGGTGTCCTGGTGACAGAGGATGTGGAGAAGGCAGAGCTACTGAATGCCTTCTTTGCTTCAGTCTTCAGTGCCAAGGCTGGCCCACAGGAATCTCAGGCCGCGGAGGTAAGAGAAGAAGCCTACAAAGAGCACGACTTTCCCTTGGTCAAAGAGGACTCTGTGAGGGATCGCTTAAGCGATCTGGACGTCCACAAATCCATGGGCCCTGATGGAATGCACCCACGAGTGCTGAGGGAGCTGGCGGATGTCATTGCTGAGCCACTCTCCATCATCTTTGAGAGGTCCTGG
>Ga0065711_1004782_pt1 | contig 22391 bp, 9 predicted proteins | sample Hoacrofraction12_FD_59098 | JGI IMG/M metagenome (GOLD analysis project Ga0065711, IMG submission 59098) | Hoatzin crop microbial communities from Cojedes, Venezuela - Epithelial fraction 12 v2 (version 2) | ecosystem: Host-associated > Birds > Digestive system > Esophagus > Crop | place... | reverse complement strand
TTTTTTTTTTTTTTTTTTTTTTTTTTTTAAAGTAATGTGTGACATAAAGAGAATTAAGTGCCTATCTGGCGGGGCAGTCATTTAAGCTAGGGTGATAAGCACGACCTGCCCGCATTGTACAGCTCCTTGTTTGAACTCTGCCCAATGCACAGCCTGGTAAGCTCATGCTGAGAGCTTTTCACACCTCAAAGCTAAATCTCAGCAGTCTTGGTCAGTTCCTGGGTCAGACACCTCCAGAAGCACTGCGGGAGCGTAGTGCTGAGAAATGGTCTCTGCCCTGGTGTTTCTGGAACTGCTGCTGCTATCTAGAAGGACCTTTGCCACTTCAGACAGGCATCCCCACTTTCTCAGCCTGATTCCAGCTTTGCTTGCTGAATTCTGTCAGGATTGCTCTTGAAAATAAATAACCTCAGCTCTCCAACGCTCTCCCTTCGTGGCTCTCCACAAGCCCAGACTTGGTTTAGGAAGGGTGAGGAAGAGGAGCTGGCTTTCCCTGGCCAGCTTCCCAGGCTCTTCTTGAACTCTCTGCTTTTGAGGGATAGGGAGAAGGTTGTTCTGTGATATCTTTTTTTTAATTTTTTTTTTCTGCTAGTAGGGAAAGAAACCTCAGCAACCTGGGCAGACTGTCTCCCTGCAGAGCCCAAGCGCTGTGAGAGGAGGGGATCTTCACATCAGCTTTCTCTGGGATGTCCCTCTGCTAGACTGAAGAAAAATTTCTCAGTAAGAGCCCAGACTTTCATTCTGAGAGGCTGAAGAACGTGACACGCGAGCCTGGAAGAAGTGCAAAGAGGGCTCAGGAAACTAGCAGACCTAGTGAGCAGCCAAATTTTCTCTGCTTATAATCAGAAGTCCTGATGCCCTCCAAAAGAAAAAGAAATCTAGACAGGAAAAAATCCACATTCTTATTCTGGATGAATAAATACAGTAATTTAAACACCTGTAATTACTGATTCCTCCAGAAAAGATGTGGACTGTATACTTATTTGGGACCAAGTCCCAATTATCCTCAGGCCTTGCTGATCCATTCCTGCTTGTGGAACAACAACAGGGAAAAGTACAAAACTTAAAATTATATTTTAGCACTGGAGATAACAGCAGCAAATTCCCAACAATGGCATAAATCTTCAATTTCCCATATTTAATTGCTTAGTTTTCTTCAATGTTGTGCATTAATGGACATAAGGGACAAAAGATTTGATGAACAGTTCTGCATCCTTTGTGCCCTATTCTGGATGTGAGTGTATGCTGCAGCAATTTGAGATGTCAAGTCTAGCTGTCAAGGCAAAAAAAGAACAGAGATAAACGGTCATCCTGTCGCACAGCCGTGCTTAGTGCAAACTAAGCATAAACATGGTATTTAGAGCCCTAACATTTGAATAGGTTACAATACACCTCCAAATGAAAGGAAGTTTCCATAATTAAAGGATAAAGAAATTGACAGAATTTCTTAGCCTACTTGTATAACACTTCTCTAAACGACTGAATTTGAGGGAGGCTAAATACGCCTCAGCAAGGTACACTGCACAGTGAATTGTCTGATGCTTCCCCAGTACCTTTTGCCAATTTGTTCACCAGTAGTAAATTGGGTGAACTTTTGAATTTCAATGCATGAGACTCCTCATGCGTCAAGATGAGATAATTCTGTGACTTGGATGATTACTTCTGAAGGCAAAAGGCCAAAGTTTTCTTCTTGAACTTTAAATATGAATTGATCAAGTCAATGCATTTTACATAGTTTAAGGTACCTCCCTGCTTTGCCTAGCCACATCAAGGGAATACAGTGGTAAAAAGCCATTTTCTTTCTACTTGCAGAACATATTAGCATTTGAGAGGGAAACATCTATAAAAGACCTTATAAAAGTCTTCAGAAAATCCATTAATCCCAGACATTTTGTCCATAATTCCTTGCAGTGCTATCACAGTGTCTAGGCTATTGACCTATAATCCATTAATAGGATTTTTAAGAGTTCTGTTATGGTTACTCTTCAGGAGATGAGTGAACAGATGGACAGTATGGTCACCCCCTTGTTATAACCTTTGCCTAACAAAGCTAATTCAGTCTTTCTAGTTGATAACGCATCAAGTGTGGCTTTGTCTACAGATAATGAACTAAGATACAAGACAGAGGAGTCAGTGGAGGTGAACAGCAAAGTGAACTCTCTAGGCTAAATCCAGCAGACTGGGGACTAGAAGCAGAGGTGAGGTAAACGATGCTGTGAAGTGTATATCAGTAAGCCACCATTGCGTTAGCACAAGCAGAGGTAAGATATAACCTAGAAGACAAGCAGGTAACGAGAAATACCCGACACCACGGGCACTAGCTGGAGCTCTGACACGGTAACATCACTGCAGCCCAGCATTTCACTCACTGCTCATTCCACTTACCTTGCCAACAGCTTGAAGCACCTGAAGATAGTCCACCTGCCTTAGGCGCTACTGAGCACATGACACACAGCAACACCCCTGCCCTGAGAGCACAGTGCCAGCTCAAGACCAAGCAGAGAGACAGAGCGAACAGTGCCGTAGTTGCAGATGCCCTGCAAACCCCCACAGACATGGTTCCCTCCCTTCCCATTTGCTTTTGTTTCACTGTTTGGAGTGTTTCCGTGGGCCCACGCTGGACCAGAGGATAGCAGCTGTTTGCCTTACCTCTTTAGATGTGAGCAGCAGGGGTTGCAGCCATCTAACACACTTAAGACATTCAGAAGCTCCCAGACACATAATTGACTCCTAGCTCCTTTCAACACTAAACCAAGCTAACTAGAGACAACAATGATGAATAAAGAAAGAATTCAGGCCCGGTAAATAACCTGAAGTAGAACAGTTGCAACGGGAAGGGAAGCAGCCAAGTGAATTAAGCCTCCCATGTTCCTTGCTTAGCCTTGCTTTTCTCTCCCTGACCTACAGCTGAATACAGCCTTTTACCACTGTTCCGCACAGCTTGCAGCTGCACAGCTCCAAGCCTGCCAGGAGCCTCTTAACTCTCCTCTGGTCAGTAGCATGGAATTTGCACCACTAAGGCAGGTACACCATAGTGCTGCCCCTTTACCTGCTCCTCCAAAGCCACATCTGCCTTCCTTGGCATCCTCCCAGCTCACCTCTGAGGCGACACCAGCACACACCACTGACTGCATTCTCATAAAGTGCTTATCCTAATCAAGCACCTTAGGAGGCAGCCTCAGCCACTGCTTTTCAGCATGGGGGCTGACACAGCCATAGGTTAGCTGGTTCGCTGCCTCGCCTTGCAGTGGGGAGCAGAAAGAACACACAATCCCTGCCTTGTCGGAAAAGTGGAGGACAAACTGTTTTTTTTCACATCTTCTGTTTTAGAGTAACACTTTTAAGTGTTACACCTTACAAGTAGCTGTGCACAAGTTTTGATTCTGTTTCTGAAAGGAAAAAAAAAAATCACTGTGCCAGAACCTCAGCTTTTTTTTTAAGAACACAGGCTGAAATTTTATCAGCACTGAAATAGGAGGTTGTGTAAAGGCTTTGGGCCACAAACCATGGAGATCTTCATGCATAAACCTTAAACTCTGATTTATAAACTGTTGATCCAGCTGTGAAATAGTACTCTAGCTACCCAAAAATCTGCTTTGGGTTTGCGCAATTTTGCGTGGGGCAGCTCTCAGAAATATCTCAATATTGCTAAGACAATCCAGCTCTAACCCCACCTCATGATCATACCTTGTCAGAGGGTGCAAAGACAAAGCCCTCTTCTCACAGGCTAATTGCCAAATTAAAGGCTCCTCTGGGGTGGTACCACACTAAATCTGGCTCACTAAAAACAATGAATTACAGTTCATTTTCTGTCCCAAGACCTATTTAATGTATTTTATTCTCTTCCCATTTAAGGTAAACTACATAAGCAGCCCATATTAGAGAGCAGAAACCAAACAGATACTCTAAGCCATTGGACAAATTGACACATGATCCTTTCCATGAGGAGCTACGATTGACGCTCTGGAATGCCTTGCGATTTTTAGTGCATTTTCTTAATAGCTGGAAGATTCAACTTTAGTGCCATGCAGGCAGAGAAGAAAACTGAACTCAGATCTCTCTTGCCCTAGATGAGCACTTTGAAACCTAAGTAACATATAAGAAAGTGGTAGTGAAACTGATACACGCACAATGTTTTATAGTTAGTTATAGATAGGAATAGAATCCTATCTTAGCCACCTTTTAAAATTCTAAATACCTGCATGCAAACTTATATTCAGGATAGTATATAGACCAAATTTCAGGGGAGAGAATTTCAAGGAACATGCACAGTTAAGCAATTTTGACCAGTCAGTTACAAATATTTAATGCATTCTTGTCTAGCAAGGGTGTACTTGCTCTCTTTACTCAAATGAGCAGTGCCACCAAAGAGGCTATTCATGTGAGCACAACACCATGATTTAGCCCCGTCTGATTTCTAAAACTCATAGTAATCATGATACAAGCTTGAAAATCAGGGCTGACTTGGATATTTATTAGCACAATTATGTCTGCAACTCGTTGTAGACTGAACACAATTTTGGTAGTAATTTTCAAATCATTAGCACACTGTTTTAGTAACATCTTATCTCAGCTATTAGGCAGGCTGTACTTAAATTGAAGTCATTAGCAAACACTCCATTAACGTATTGTTTTGCAGTATCCATTCAATATATTGGATTATTTTGTAAAGTAAATAACCTATGCATATGAAACAAATGAATATATATCTACAAAACTTAATTATAAAACTTAACTAATCTACTTCATTTTGCATTATATAAAAAATATTTTCAACTTTTATATGAAGCAGCTTCTAGATAATAGACTTCATTGTACATGATTAATTATAGCAATGATGGCCATCAATCTGTGCTAAAATATGACAGTTTAATCTTCTAAATCATATCAGGAATGAAACAATTCTGAATCCGAGATATGTCTTTATGGGTTCTAAGTACAGCTCATAAATTACTGTGGCTTTTAAATCTCATCTACATTTCTTCAGCAGAGGGGCAAACTAATAGTATGTTCATGTCTGTAGTCTTCTTGAAGTAAAATTCCTGTTCATTAAAATATTTTTAAGGTGTTTTCACGAGAACAATGCCACATGACTAACTTCCTTTGGAAGAACAACTTCAATTTTCAGATATTTCTTAGGGTAAGTAATTTTTATCCTTTGCGATTTTTTTCCAGAAAGCCACTAGAGTGCCTTCATCACACTCAATTCTCTTCTGTCTCAGAAGGATCTGTCCTCGCACCATGACTGGAAACTCTCCATCCCCACCAGTTACTTCATATTTTTGTCTACCTGAAACTACAAAATCCCTAAACTTGTTAGAATCTCTCGCTACCTCTTTCCCAACCTAACAGACTCAGAAATTTATGAGGTTTTTAGTGAAGGCAAGGAAGGCTGGCTGCTAGGAGCACAGGAGTTGACTGCTGGGGTTATTCTGTTCATTAATTACGGGGGTACCTTCATGAAGGAAGGTACCAAATTGAAACAATATTGTCACCAGTGAGCTGGGGAAGAGAATGATTCACATATATGTGCAAAGAGATTTATTTCTTCCTCCCCAAGATCTGCCACACAATGTGCAGACCATTCCTGTATCACAGCACTGTCTAAAGGCAGGAGTGAGAGAAAGAGACCACCTTTCCTCTGATTTCCATTTGGCACTATGTTCAAAAACACATTTGACTTTCTTCTTTATGATCTGTGTGTTGGTACCAGACAGGTTTCTAATGCATCCCCAAACAATGACCACAGGTTTTGGGGCAAGATGTTATGCTATACCATGCCACACATGAGATGGATGCTGGTACAGATAAAGCCATCTGAGTGCCATCTTAAGCCAGGACTGGTTTTGGAGCCTGAAGCAACCTAAATAGCCAAAAGGGCTTAAGGTGTGATGGGTGCTGAAGCTTCATCGCTGCTTGTTCCTCTGTCCAGCGTAGTCCCTCCTCCAGGCTTCCTCTTCCCAACCAAGGTCTTGAGAAGGATCGCTAAGATGGCAGCTTTGCTGCACTGCACAGCAAGAATCTTTGCTGAGAAACCCCTGGAATATAAACCTCAGGTGTTTACTTCCTGTCTTTCTACTAGCATAAAAAGTTTATATGTGAAGCAAGGGTCTCTTACCTTTTGTGTCATGCATCATGACTTTCTCTCTGGACTGCTGCTTCTTACTGCTGCCCTGATCCAAGCAGGGGGAGCCCACACTGTTTGCAACCACAGGTAGCTCTGTAGCTAAGCTCAGGGAAACCCAACCCTCTGCACAGGCCACTGTCTCAGGACATGCTCTCTAAAGTAGTGCCTACAGGGCAATTTGCTGATCAGCTGGGAACCAGGGAAGTTTGCAGAGAAGACTGTTTTTCAGCGAGTTCAAGACAAAAGAAATAAGCATGGACATTTGGTGCTTTTATTTGGAAAGAATAGTTAGCTCAAACTTAACACACTAGAACCTGGGTTCTACCCCTAGTTTTATTAGAATAATGATGAATAATGTCTGGATTAATTTCATCCGATAGCAAAAAGCAGAGCAGCATCATAATATTGAGACACAAAGAAGCCACATCAGACCATGGAAAAAAGATAATAGAGACCCATGAATTTTTAGCAACTTGTAGGCAAAATAGGAGCAAAGAGATGAAAAGCTGCATCCCTGCGTGTGCATTTCCTGTGCTTTGAAACTGGTGGCAGGGGACCATGCAGGGCACAGCCAGGCGGGAGCAAGTTCAATGCAGTTCAGTCCACACTGATGTCTTCATTTGCAAATCTTTGCCCACAGCTGCTTGTGTGAGAAAGACTGATTTGAAGCTGAGGCTGGACAAGGTTGTGTAGCTATGGCAAACCTGCTTTTCTTTCATTAACCTTTTCCTAGGACTTGACTGCAATATTCACCAAAACAGCTGCACTGTTCCATGAGAGGGGGAAGGTCTTACAAAAATAAACTGCAACTGAAGTTTCAACATGGATAGCAGAAGAGCAAAAATTATGAACAAGTTCTATAACAACATTTACAGGTATTAACCAACTGAGCCACTGGCTTTTTTCTCTACTCCAACTGTAAAAATATTTGACCAGTGGGAAAAATAACATTCACCGCACAAATATTTGGTTATAAACATGATCAGGAAAAACAGGTTGTCATAGCAGAAATTCTTAACAGGATGATGCAAAGGAAGTGCTCTGCAAGAGCTTGTTTTATAGCTCTTGGAGCCGTAAGAGCATTATTGTACCCCATGCAATGCCGACAAGGAATGACTCTGCAGCTGCCTATCAGAAGAACAACTTCCTATCACTTTGATCCCTTTTCAAAATATTTTAATGCACACATCATGCTCAGTAAGACCCTTGGCTGAAAGCTGTGGTTGGATATAAATTTTTACAATATGAATCAAATTAATTTTCCATGTACTGAAAGATGAAATGGCCCTCAGACGTCACATGCCTATTTCCAGTTTTCTTCTCCAAGGTCAGAAGAAATAATAGCTTTATGGGTAAACTGGCCAAGAAGCAACTTCTCTCCCAAGTTTTCAGTAAAGTATTCTTTTTATATTTAGCAGACTACCTGAAGGTAATTTGCCAAACAGAAGAGAAAACGGCAAATTTTTTTTTTTGTTCAAAAATATTTTTAAAAGAAATCTGGTTTTGCTTCCTGAAAGGCTTTCAATGAGAATAACATTTGCAAAACAATAATCTCTTTAGAGTTTTCATTTGGCTGTGTCCTTTCACTGCTCTCAGCAACCTCCTCCAGGTGGTCCCTGATTTGAAAGCAACTGCAAGGGAAGAGGAGACTGTAAAAAACGAGAGAGAAGTGAGGCCTTGAGAGGAAAAATGGATGAAAGAAGCTTTTTTTTTTTTAATCCAACCTACATTGCTGTTGCCTAAGAGAGTTACGAGAAAATAGCACAGTTCAGTAATTCAAAATACTATTATGTTAGGTGCTCTAATGCATAATCCTACATTGCTGCAAATATGGATATCCTCTTAGATAATGTCAGTTCTTTTGCATTCCAAGTTACTTTTAAGATTTCTTTCTATTTGCTGCTATACATCAGATCTTAAATTAGTTTCACCTTTCATGTTGTCATCTGTTGTGGCATAAGTTCATGGCGATCATTATTCCTTATTTATTCCTTATATCAATGCTCTATATCCAGTTCCCCCTGCTGAGGGCATCCTGATAAACTCTGAACAGCAGCAGGGGAAAAAGAGAAAGTGAGCCACGGGGAAACAGAGTCCAGAAGCAGGTTGTCCTTTGGACAACCTCTGCTGCTTGCTCCCATATTGGCAGCTGTCGGCGTACTCCCTTGAGCAAGATCTTGTATTGAGAGAAACACATTAGAAATGGTATTTTATCTCTTTCTTCATTCATTTTTAGGCAGATCCTTTCTCAAGTGATCTGAAAGTTGATAGATTTGGTTCAGGAATTCATGCTCTGTGAATTAATACCACAGGATCTATATCTACAGTCTTTTATCTGCTGTAGCCAATGGATCTGAGGGATCCCTGTAAGCAAGAATTTGGAAACCTGACACGACTTCCATCTTTCTGGGTATTTCCTGTTTTTCCATAGTTGTTCCCACCTGTCATCAGTTTGAGAAATCAATATTGTTATTGCACAAGTTATAGTGTCTGAAGTTTTATGCTTGGCTAGAAAGGCTCCCTTGATTTATTACCCTAAAGCATCACCTATTAAAGTTAGTTAGTTATTAAGTCCTAGGTTAATCAGATATACATCTCTTTAGTGTATTAGATGCAGTAATATCATGATAAATATCCACATGCCTGGGATAATCCTGAATGAACCACTATAAGCACACTTACTAAGATTTTCTAATAATGTAAGTACAGTATTCATTATCAGTTTAGCACATTCTGAATGCCACTGAATGATGATCTATAGATTTACTGAATAATTTACACGTTATATTCCTCATGCTGCTGTTTCATGGGACTTCATTTTATTTGCTGCACCTTTTGAAATGTCTTCTAATGTCACTACCTCCTCTGCACTATCTGGAATCTCCTCATCTTTGCTACACTATGCTCAATATTGTTTATAATTGTGTAAAGAGCAAAATACACATATGAGACATTTTAGAAGTTATAAAATATACATCACTTTTCAGAACTCCATATTTTCATCCAGAGGAGTTGGAATTTCCACTCAAGTGGAACATGAGACCAGGTGATCTATGCCATGGTAATATGACAAGGGAGAAAGCACATTTTCTCAAGTGGGATGAATTCCTCTGGACATCAGCATCTTCTGGCCAGCTACATAATAGGTCTAGTATACCGAATGCGAAGAAGAATTTGTGTGTAAAAGAAAGAAGATACCTACTCAACTCAAATGTACTGGTTCTACTATCAAATTTAAGGTCAGGTGGGATATAGGATAATTTAAACTATAAAAGCAACGAAGAGCTATATATAGCTTGGTCTAAAGCAAGATCAGTGGGATTTGCAGAGATGACAGGACTGAGGCGGCAACCTCATCAGCTGAACATCTGGTGTACTGCAGTTTCAATATCTGTTACTAAGAAACCATTGCACCTTTCCCTTCCTCTGCCTCTGTTCAAACTTATTTACACAGTTCACGTGTGTGGAATACGACATGACAGGATGCACCACTGTTGACTTGGCCAACAGCCCAGCTGAAGTGTCTCTACATCAATGCACACAGCATGGGCAACAAACAGGAGGAGCTGGAAGCCACAGTGATGCTAGAAAGCTATGACCTAGTTGCCATTACTGAAACTTGGTGCAACAAATCCCATGACAGGAGTACTGAAACTTGGTGCAACAAATCCACGACAGGAGTGCAGCTATTGATGGCTACAGGCTGTTTAGAAGGGACAGGAAAGGAAGGAAGGGTGGAAGCGTCACCCTCTACATCAAGAAATGAATAGAGTGTGAAGAGCTGTCTCTGCAGAATAGGCCTGAGCAGATTGAAAGCTTATGGGAAAGAACTAGAGAGCTAAGCAACAAAGGGAACCTTGTGGTTGGTGTCTACTACAAGCCGCCCGATCAAGGGGAGCCTAATGACGAAGCCTTCTTCCTCCAGCTCCAGGAGATACTGCGTTCGCAGTCTCTCGTTCTGCTGGGGGACTTCAGCCACCCTAACATCTGCTGGAAAAGTAGCACAGTGAGCTGTAGGCAATCCAGGAGACTCCTGGAGTGCACTGAGGATAAATTCTTGAACCAGGCAAGAGAGAGCCCTACCAGAGCTGATGTGATACTGGACCTGTTGGTCACCAACGCAAGTAAGCTAATCAGGGACATCAAGATTGGAGGCAGCCTGCGCTGCAGTGATCACACGCTGGTGGAGTTCATAGTCCTGAGCGATAAGAGCTGGGCAAAGAGTAGAGTCAGGACCTTGAATTTTAGGAAAGCAAACTTCCAGCTCTTTGAGGAATTAGTCAATGGGACACCCTGGGAAACTGCCCTCAGGGACAAGGGAGCAGAACAGAGATGGCAGATCTTTAAGGATGATTTCCATAGAGCACAAGAGCTCTCGATCCTCAGGTGTAAGACATCAGGCAAGGAAGGGAAGAGATCACCATGTCTGAGTTGAGACCTGCTGGTCAAACTAAAGAGCAAGAAGGAAATGCACAGGCAGCGGAAGCAGGGACAGGTTTCCTGGGACAAGTATAGGGAAGCTGCTGCTCGGTTGTGTAGGGATGGCATCAGGAAGGCCAAGGTGCAGCTGGAGCTGAACTTGACAAGGGTTGTAAAGAATAATAAGAAGGGCTTCTACAGGTATGTCAGCCAGAAAAGGAAGGTCAAAGAAAGCGTATCCCCCCCGATAAGCAAGACTGGCAAACTGGTAATAAAGGACAAGGAGAGGGCTGAGGTACTCAGCAACATTTTTGCCTCATTCTTTACTGGCAACCTCTCTTCCCACACCTCTCCAGCGGATGGATCGCACGCAGGGACTGTGGGAGCAAAAAGATTAGGTTCGTGACTACCTGAGAGACCTGAACATACACAAGTCTATGGGACCTGACAAGATGCATCCCAGAGTTCTGGGGGGAATTGGCTCATGTCGTTGCCAAGCCACTCTCCATGATATTTGAAAAGTCATGGCAGTCAGGTGAAGTCCCTGGTGACTGGAAAAAGGGAAACATTTCACCCATTTTTAAAAAGGCTAGAAAAGAGGACCCTAGGAACTACCGACCTGTCAGCCTCATCTCTGTGCCTCGGAAGATCATGGAAGAAATCCTCCTAGAAGCTGTGCTAAGGCACATAGAGGACAGGGAGGTGATTTGAGACAGCCAGCATCACTTCACCAAGGGCAAGTCCTGCCTGACCAACCTAGTGACCTTCTATGATGGAGTGACTACATCAGTGGACAAGGGAAGAGCTATCGATGTCATCTATCTGGACTTCTGTAAGGTCTTTGACGTGGTTGCCCACAACATCCTTCTCTGTAAACTGGAGAAATACGAATTTGATCACTGGACTATACACTGGATTAGGAATTGGTTGAATGGTCATATCCTGAAGGTAGTGGTCAACGGCTCAATGTCCAGATGGAGGCTCGTGGCAAGTGGTGTCCCTCAGGGGTCCTTACCGGGACCAGTACTCTTTAGTATCTTCATCAAAGACCTAAACAGCAGGATTGAGTCTGCAGACAACACCAAGCTGAGTGGTGCAGTTGATACGTTGGAGGGAAGGGATGCCATCCAGAGGGACCTGGACAAACTCAAGAAGTGGGCCCATGTGAACCTCATGAGGTTCAAAGAGGCCAAGTACAGAGTCCTGCACCTCCTGGCCTACATCACAGGAATTGTGGCCAGCAGGTCGAGGGTGATTCTGCCCCTCTACTCTGCTCTGGCGAGACCTCATCTGGAGTCCTGTATCCAGCTCTGGAGCCCTCAGCACAGGAAAGACATGGACAAGTTGGAGTGGGTCCAGAGGAGGGCCACAAAGGTGGTCAGAGAAATGGAACACCTCTCCTATGAGGAAAGGCTGAGAGAGTTGGCATTGTTCATTCCGGAGAAGAGGAGGCTCCAGGGAGACCTTATTATGGCCTTTCAGTAATTAAAGGGGACTTATAAGAAAAATGAGGACCGGCTTTTCAGCAGGGCCTGTTGCAATAGGACAAGCGGTAATGGTTTTAAACTGCAAGAGGGCAGATTTAGACTGCATATAAGGAAGAAATTCTTTAGTATGAGGGTGGTGAAACACTAGAAGAAGTTGTCCAGAGAGGTGGTAGATGCCCCATCCCTGGACACATTCAAGGTCAGGTTGGACAGGACTCCGAGTAACCTGATCCGGTTGAAGATGTTCCTGCTCACTGCAGGGGGTTTGGATTAGACGACCTTTAAAGGTCCCTTCCAACCCAAACCATCTGATGATTCTATGACAAGTAACTCCTCAAGAGGACTGCCAGAAACACAGGCTGCACAGATGATGAATAGAAACCATCATTGTTTTAGTATTATTGTTTCACATTTACATTGAATAGAACCACAACTGAGAGTATTATTTCACATATGCTTCAGGACTTATCTCCCACTGCCTGGTATCAACTCACCAGCAAGCCCCAAGCAAGGTCTCAGAGGTGCCCAGGCAGCCCCACTCCCAGCCGCACAGAAAAGATCTTGGAGTCCTGAGTTCCTGGGGCTCCCAGCTGCCTGGCATGAAGCCGGTAGTCAATAACCACATCAAAACAAGGACCGTAACAGCTCCAGCACACCCAGGCTCCCCAGAGATAACAAAACTTCTAACTGTGCCATCTCCAGCAAGCCATCAGGAATGAGTCAGGTTTTCAGGAAATTCTGCCTTTTATTAATAGGATTTGCCAAAAAAATCCTAAAAAGTAAAAAAAAATCCATCAAAAAAAACCCCAGAAGAAACCAAAAGCAAAAAACCACCAAACCTCTTCAGTCCAACAGATCAATGCTTTTGTCAGACAGCAATAGTTCCAGTGTCACAGGGGACAATGTTCTCATACCTAGCCCAGGATCAGATGCACGATATTAGTGAACAAGTGCTTGCAAGACTGCCATGTTCTGCATTTGCAAAAGATCACTGAGGTATCAATGAAAAAGATGTTATCAGAGACTAAGGCAGTGGTACATATTAACATTATTGACCCGTAAAATTGAGAGATCTGTTATCTTCAGTAGGTAGCTATAGCCAGGAGAACCTAAAGAACAGCAACATACTGGCACTGTCACAGGCGAAGATATGATCAAATGACATCGTGTACTTTCATACCACAATTACCATGTCCTGACAAGTGCTCTGGAAAGACACCGAGTATCTTGATTACAGGTAGAGACTCATTGTCAAGTGAACTGAAGTGACCTCATCACTACAAGAAAAAAAACCCACCATGGAGGTCGAGTTTTTGTTTGTTTTCTTTTTTTTTTAAATCTTTAAATGCAAATAGTGCATGTTGGCTTGACATTTGAATCTCTCTGCAGGTGCTGTTCCAAAAAGCAGTGTCCTTGGAGAATTAATAACTTATGATCACTAAAATAACTTTTTACAAGTCCCTTGAGTGTCTGCAATTAACATGTTAAGCTGCACCTAAAGAGAGTAAAGTATCATTATACACATAAAGAATCATTTCAAATTACTGAATTATTTGTCTGTACAACTACCCAGGTAATTATCTAACCTTTACTAATAAAATGTTTCATTGACTGTCACTTACCCCGGACAGAACTAACCCATTAAGCTTTCACACTCAAATACATCCATAATGCAAAATATAACACTAATGTTACAGCCATTGTAAAATAAAACCTGAAATGTACCCTGAGCTCAGTTCATTCTGAGGCTGTATTTTTGTTACATAGGTTGCATTTCTACACTAAGCTAACTAGAGATAGACACGGCAACGTAAAACAGAAGAAAGGAATTGACATTTTTACCAAAGTGTAATCAGAGTGAATCTTAGGCCCAAAATACAGGGTTGAGAAAATTGAAGAATCATAGAATCATTAAGGTTGGAAAAGACCTCTAAGATCATCAAGTCCAACCATCATCCCAACACCACCATGCTTTCTAAACCATGTCCCGAAATGCCATATCTACACATTTTTTGAACACCTCCAGGGATGGTGACTCAACCACTTCCCTGGGCAGCCTGTTCCAGTGCTTCACAACTCTTTCAGTAAAGAAGTTTTTCCTAATATCCAGTCCAAACCACCCCTGATGCAACTTGAGGCCATTGCCTCTCATCCTCTCACTAGTTACATGTGAGAAAAGACCAACACCTGCCTCACCACAACCTCCTTTCATAGTTGCAGAGATAAAGAAGGTCTCCCCTCAGCCTCCTCTTCTCCAGACCAAAAAATCACAGTTCTCTCACAGGACTTGTTCTCTAGACCCTTTGCCAGCCTCTTCGCTCTTCTTTGGACACACTCCAGCACCTCAATGTCCTTCTTGTAGTGAGGGGCCCAAAACTGCACACAGTATTCAAGGTGCGGCCTCACCAATGCCAAGTACACTGGCACGATCACTTCCCTGCTCCTGCTGGCCACACTATTCCTGATACAGGCCAGGATGCTGTTGGTCTTCTTGGCCACCTGGGCACACTGCTGGCTCATGTTCAGCCAGCAGTCGACCAGTACCCCCAGGTACTTTTCTGACGGGCAGAAAATCAACTTGTTGCACATTCCAGCAAGGTTTTGTACTAGCATGGCTATATTAGTTTAAAATCAGACACGTTCTTTGGCTTTATAGCCTACTATAAGCCATTTGCATGGTGGTAAACAGTTTTATGCTAACACAGAGATGAGAGAATAAAGTGGAAACTAAAGCTGACAACAAGTTGGCATTACCCAAAGGGCTAGAACCAGTGCTTAAGCAAGGGCTTTCGAAACAGCACAGGTGGCTGATCATATGCATGCCACTACTCTGAGGGCAATGAAAATTGAGGGTCTGCGTCTTCTAGAGCTGAGGCACATCAGATGCAGATATGTGACCAAAAGGGGATGACTTTAGCTGTAGACCCTTGGCTTAAATAGTCTTACACTAAAATCAACTGCTGTATGATCTCATTAAAGGTTAGATGTAAAACATCTGGGGGTTTTGGTTTATTTCATTGTAAATCAACTCAGTAACGAATTTGCCAAAGCTAGAACCTGCTGCATATGCAAGATTCATGCATGCACTTGATAATCTGCTGTGGCCCCAGGTTCAGCTCCGCAATCCAGCTGCCACACATCAGCTGAGTTGCAGTAAATGCTGCCAGCCCTCAGCATATGCAAACTGAAATGACTGAGGTGGGATGTGTAAGCACCAAGTCATATTTCGTCACATCTAAGGCAGACTAAAAGTATGCAGATGGACAGCTAGAACACTACAAATATCCCCCCTGCACCTACCTCAGCCATAAATCAAGCGCACATCTAAAACCTCAATCATTTGAGCACGTGAAGAAGTGTGCAATGTTTTATCCACAGACTCCCTTGTCATTTATAAGTTGCACAATCACATTATTTTCTGCACAAATCTCACTTCTGTTTATATGGCTTACCAGGAATTAGGCACACAAGTACCTTTGTTTTTCAGGCCCTGAGAGCCTACCAATTCCTAAACTTCATGCACTGTTTCCCTCTGAGATGTTCCAACCTCAGCTGCACAACTTGTAAATATACTCCAGATATGCTAAACCCTTCCGACTTCTCAAAACACCATATGCCACAGGCGATACTGGTGGTGTTCGTATTTTCTTATCCAGCTGATGAGTTATTAGCATGCTCAAGACTTTGTCTAAGAGCTCTTGAACTCACATTAGATATTTCAGGTGGGATATCTGGAGTGGGAATTCCTCAGTCTTTCGAACTAAAGTTGTTTCACTTCAGGTGAACACATTACCTGTGTTTTTAGCCATGGAGGAGGCTAGGATCTGAATGTCAGTTTCCACTGGGTTTCTTAAGCAGACTGGGACATAAAATTAATGCATAACTGATGACTTTGCCAAAATAGATGTAAAAGATTGTATCTCCCTTTTTAGATTTGTAGGTTCTTACATTTCTAAACACAGAAATGGGCACCATTGCTTTCTTCTTTGATTTTATGTATGTTATTTCCTAAGGTTTTAAACCACAAATTCCATCATATGAACCAAATATAGTTCATTAATGGTGTTGGAAAGGTTCTATTCAGTGCATAGGTCCTCACCTCAAACCAGGACAGCAATGCTGAAACTTTTTTTCCCCCTCTAAGTGGATTGTGTCTTGGGGTTCTGGTTCAGATTTTTTCTTTTTTTCATCTTCCTGAAGACTCCAGGCATAAAAATAACAGCCTGAACAAGGCATTGGTGATTGAGAGAAACATATTGTAACATAAAGCACTGCGTAACTTTGACTCCAAGAATCACTACTTTAGATTAATAAAATTATAATCTTAGACAGACTTACACAGTGGTTTTCATCCTTAGAGTTTAAACTGCCCTATAGTAGATGACTATCAGAAACACTGGCTTTATCTCAGCTAGAAAAATTGTCAAAGTCAGGACAGACTTGCTTACTGTACAACTTCCAGTTCAAGCTGTAGCTTCAGAAAAAGCTTGCTATTTACTACGATCCTGTTCCCACTCTTAGGAAGAGAAATGTGACAGGTAAGAGCATCACCTCTGAACCAGTCATAATGACTGGAAACAAACTTGGATTCTTAGACACACGAGCAGAACTTCATACCTTAGAGACACATCTGTAAGCGCCCGGAGGCTGAACAGGACCCTAGCCTTTCTTCTTCCTGTGGAACGGGAAAATGAAAGAACCACATCTTCACCGTTGTAAGGTTTGGATCCCCCAGTTTTCCCTATTTAAAGGTATTTTTCTGTCTTGAAATGCACAAGAAATGGAGATGGACCATAGCCAGTAGTTGTTTGTAAGGAAAGTTTTCTTTTAAGAATAGCAAGCGGTTTGTATAGTCCCAACTGTTTATGAGCCCACCAAGGCTCAGAAAGCCTGTCAATACCTCACAGAAGCCCATGTAAATATTTTACTGTATGTCAGCGCAGCCTGCAGAGCTACATTCCATTACTGATGCAGGCACATGGAAGGGAATTTTTTTTATTAATAGCAGTCTTGCCATGGCAATGGGATTGCTGTAGCCTTGTCCTCATGCTTGTGCAGTAACATACTGCTGTACACAGCTGTGAAGGAGGACACACAGGCCCTTCTGAGGGCAACTGCCAAAGCACTTTGACTCAGTTCTATTTATAGTATTAGAAAAGACACAGGCTTGAAATCAGAAGTCCCCTACCCAGCACTGCCAAGGATTTCTGCCATTAAAATGTATGAGTACAAGACATTGACGGTCTCACTTGATCTATGTACTTGCTACCTACAGAATCACAGATGGTTGGGGTTGGAAGGGACCTCTGTGGGTCATCTAGTCCAAGGCCCCCGCTGAAGCAGGGTCACCTAAAGCAGGCTGCACAGGACCTTGTCTAGGAGGGTCTTGAGTATCTCCAGAGAAGGAGAATCCACAACATCTCTGTAAAGTACCTAGCTCCACTAAATTTGTGTGTGAGAAACAGCATGGAGCTGTATATCCTGTAACATGCTAGGTTCCCTCATGAACTGTTTTTCAATAGAGAGAACTATGCAGTTATGTTGAAAACATAGATTTTGTTCGGCTACTGCTCATTAACGACATTACGTGCAGTTAGGCAATGCATTTGTTCACTGGTGTCAAGCTGATGATGGCAAATGACCTCCAAGCTACCCGGCTACCTTTGAGCTGTCCCCCAAAACTGCTGCATGACGTTGTCTACTTCCACCAAGGGCAGCAGGAAACTGAACTTTGTCACAAACTGAACAAAGACACCCATCATTTCGCTCAGCCTCCCACACTCCAGGAAGTGCCAGTGGTGTAAGGGTTAAGAGCCTCTCTGATAGCAAACGAGTCATGCTGAATTCTCCAGTCACACTGCTGTGAGGTATATAAAGGTGTTTTTCAAGATTACATATCTCCATAGGTTATATTGTCATTATAAGGAACTGCATTTACACAGTACGGGAATTTAAGTTGGAAATGCGACACTGCTAGCAAAAATGTGGTCTGGAACAAAAATTACCCAGGAAAGAAGCACCTTAAACCTTTCATTACAAAGAACCTGTACTAAGCCTGAAGAGAGCAAATAATGAGCAATGAAAGGAGTCTTTGTTATGCCGTAATTTCAAAGCTCTGCCAAAATGTCAAATAATCCATTTCATCAATCAGAAAATTAAAGAATGTGGTAAATTCCCAAGGTAGTTTGAGGTTTTAGCTGTGCCAAGTAATTCAGCTACTGCATAAAGCTTGTGTCACAATAGCAATTACTTAATAAGTAATTTTTGTCTAACCATGTTGATGTAAAAATACAATTTAGTTTTCAAATTATTTGCAGCTGTGCTTTTATTGGGATACAGCATGCAATACCTCAGGAAATGTTTACATTCATTGCTTCAAGCACTGCCTTAATTTAATTTTTATCACACTATATCCTTCAGAAAGTTCTTATTATCTCAAAACACAAAGAAATTGATTTCTTAAAATGGGTGTTCATGAGATCATGTAAGAAAAGGAAGACACTATGTGTTGATTCACATACAGGACTCACTACACACCTCAGACACCAATACCAAAACTCCTATCATTTAAACTACAGAATCTTTATGCTGTTTACATTTCTAATTTGGTGACTTATTTCAGGACAGAGTTTAACACTCTTGAGAATCCTGGATTATCATAAATTAAATTCTGGAAGTGTAAAACAGGCTACAGTGAATATTTTTTACACTATAGACTATTTGTTTTCTGTCCCTCTCAAAGGAAAAATTTGACAGACTGGTTACAAATGTTGATTTTTGCTTCTTACAAGCCTAATAAAATTACAGATCCATTTTGTTAATGTGAAATCAAATACAAATGTTTTATTAATATAAAAAGTTCAAAGAGTATTTAGATGCAATATGTTAGTTCAGAAAACTTGAGCATACTTCTATTGTCTGCCAAAATAACTCACTTTTGTTGCATAAAAATCATGTTCACCTTCATTTTTTTTATTTATAAATTTTTTTTTTAATTAAATAAGCCTTAATTTAAAATCAGACTATTTTAGATTTTGTTTTATTCTCAACACATTTGCATACAGATTTCCAGGAAGTTCCTCTGAACTGTACCTTGTGTCAGTGGCAAGAGATGCGCCATCTATCCACCTGTAACAGTATGGACAATATCTGGTTTTCCTCCTTTTAAAAACTGAAATTATGACACAAAAGAATCATAAACTCTGTCAAATATATACCTACACTTCAGTTTTTAAAGAAAAAAAGCATTCAACACAGCAAACAAAGCCTGACCTGCATTCATGACAGTGGGTGGTGAGTGTCTTTGTGATCCTTGAGCCTATTAGCATGATCTCCTTCAGTGGCCGGATGAATAGGGACCTTCCTTTCAGAAGCCACAGTCAGCTTCACAAAAGCCTCTGTGCAGAGGAGGGCTGGAATGAATCCAGAGCCATGTAGCTTTCACTAACCCACTGATCCTTTCTTTGGCTACCCATCTCCACTGCCTACATACCTCTCCCTGTCCCCCTGCATCTTCTTTCCTGGACTAGCCTCATTTCCTATGGACAAAGACTACAACGAAGATAGTAAAAGTATCCTATAGAGATGTATTGAAATGGGCCATAAGTTGAGAGCTCCTTGGCATGAGTAGGACTTGCACTCACCGCTTCCCCAGAAAATTCAAGAACTTTGGCCAAAGAGTAAGCACCAGACTTGCATCAACTCTGAATACTGCTAGTCTCCAGATTTTATCAGACCAGGGCATCTCCTCACACCTCCCCTTCCATTGTCCTTCAGAAGCACAAGTCCTTCCAGGGCTGAAGAACCAAGGAGACACCCTCTTCATTGTATTTTCTCTTGGGGGTGGGAAAAATTAACCTAGAGAGCAGGAAGCATAAGTGAAAGAACAACAAAAAACCTATTTGTCCCAAATAGGTTTATAAGATAACTATTTTTTTCTGTAATGATTCTCAGAGTTTCCCTACTTGCTGATGTTTCAAAAGTAACCAAGCTAACTCATTCAAAATGCCATTTCAGGTTGACCAAATCTATTGAAAACTTGGGTCCAGATGAAGTGTTTAATTTCAAAGTTGAAAGAAAAAAATCCTCTCAAAAAGTTCAGCTGCCCAAGCAAATAATTAGGAACTGGGACCCTGAGTTCTACCCAGAAATATGTGTAATGACATAATGAGAGGCAAGTTTGTAAGGATATGTAGTATCTTTAAGTAAATCATTAGATGAGCTGGAAAAATGGGCACAATTCTGGTCATACATGCCTTTTTTCCATGGAATGAAAATACTAGTTTTATTTTAGCAATGACTATCGAAGAGTAGAAAACCAGAAAGAAATGCCCCCCATGTCGACAAGGTAGAGAGAAATACCGAAACTCATGTAACGTTTCCCAGATAGTCAAGTTCTGGGTCATAGCTTGTAATTAAAAAGAGTGTATGGGAGAGGACTGGAAAGTAATACAAAGTGAATAATATTTTTTTAAAAATCAAGAAAAGCAAAGACAATTAGAATACATATTAAATGTTGTAAAGGGTAGTAAAGCATCAGGTTGACAAGACACCTTTTACACTAAACCTAGGATTTCAATAATACTGAAAAGTTTGTTGAGAAAAAAATTATGTATCTCTCTCTCTGTGTATAGATCCTTCCACCCCTAATCCCACAAACTGAAATAGCACTTCCATGTGCAACTTCTTGTCTCATAACATCATACCTGTTTTTCCAAAACCCAACATGGGGTTGTGGATGAGCAGTCAACTGATGCTCCCATCAGCAAGACAACTATAGTGCTAGGTGAATAGGTAAGTGCCAGTCTCCAGAAATAGCCTTTCCAAATTTATATTTATACAGCTATTGCAAACCTCTCTTCTTCCCCCAGTGGCATGGCCCTCCTCAACAGTTAATAAAGCCTTTCTTATATCTGGATTGAACTGCTGTAATTTATTCTCCATGATGCTACCCTTGAAGACTGCTTTAAAGCACCAGGTCCAGCAGAAAACAACTGCCCTTGATTTTATATTCCCGGCCTTGGAAAACACATTACACTTGTTTTCAGAGATTTGCACCCTTTCACAGGTGACACTCAAGCTGTTTGCATTGTCCTAGAAAGACTTACAAAATCCCGCTCGGATCTGAGATTGCCAAGAGGTTGCTTCTCCTGAAAGCTGTCATGTACACTACCTAAGAGAGTGTTTTGAAGGCATAAGTAACATATCGTCTTGCTCTTGACTCAGGCTGTTAATAAATAAAGAGCACACACAATATGGACATTTACAAAATATTAAACAAAACGGTAACTTTAACATTTCATCTCTGTGACAAGACCTTGCTTTTTTTCTGACAAGTGACTACATTTTACACATACACGCACACACTTCTTACACAAATTGACACTGACAAGAAAAATACTCTTTGCCATCACAGCAAGGTGTCACTTAAAACTTTGATTGTCAAGCTCTTACAACACATAATTCAAAGAGGTATTTCTTATGTCATGTTGCAGGATTCATAAGAATGCATATTCCTTGGTCAGAAAAAAAGGGAATAAACAGATCAACTCCTCTCTGGAGGCAAGGGGAAAGGAAAATAATTAAGGTAGAAATATACAATTTTTCAGGAAAGAATAGACTAAAGAATCTATCTACAATCTCTATGGACGAACTACTACTACAAACAAACAAACAAAAAAATCCCAAATCAACCCTCTCTCTTCCAACAAGAAAAGTAAAATAGATCAGAAACCCCAAAATGTGTTTAAGGTGTGACTACTCTAGGACAGGTCATTGCTCGCTAAGTGCTGGGTCGAACACCCACGGCACTTGGAGTTGGTTGTGAAGTTGATGGAGTTGCATCAGCAGACACAGCATGAAGAAAGGTATCAAAGTGCAATAACACTATTAGGCCATTCCGGTGCCTGGTGTACAGGGATATATTTACCTCTGATGTTCTTTCAGAGGATTGTAACTTTCCTGGAATCTCTCTCCAGATATCTCAGTGCACCACTTTGCAGCTTCTATTTGGAAAACCAGAGCACTGATTTCACTTAGGCAGTTTCCAAAAGCCTTACTTAAATTTTTAGTCTTGTCCCATATTTCATTATGCAAAGGGGACAAATAAAGTTGGCAAGATGAAGCCTCCTACAGGTATGCTGAAAGGCCTTGTTAAGGCAGACATTAACTGGTCCTGCTCATGCTCCAAGGAAAAAGGTTTGCTCTCAGCAGACACAAAGCAGTGTAGCTGCATTAGCGTGACACAGAGTCAAATCTTCTATTTTCAGCACTTCACCCTAGAAACACAGGCAGAATAAACCCATGTGAGTGACCAAAAGGTCAGGTAGGCACTCCATATAATTTATGGGGGGGGGGGG
>Ga0065711_1035387_pt1 | contig 22392 bp, 18 predicted proteins | sample Hoacrofraction12_FD_59098 | JGI IMG/M metagenome (GOLD analysis project Ga0065711, IMG submission 59098) | Hoatzin crop microbial communities from Cojedes, Venezuela - Epithelial fraction 12 v2 (version 2) | ecosystem: Host-associated > Birds > Digestive system > Esophagus > Crop | place... | reverse complement strand
CTCTCAGCCTGTCCTCATAGCAGAGGTGCTCCAGCCCTCGGATCATTTTTGTAGCCCTCCTTTGGACCCGCTCCAACAGTTCCATGTCCTTCTTGTGCTGAGGGCTCCAGAGCTGAACGCAGTACTCCAGTTTGACGAACAGGTTCAAGTCTGGGGTGAAAAGAGGGCTTCAGAACTGTTCTCTTTGCTATACAAAAAATGTAATTTGGTAAGGTGGCTAGTGAAAAGCAATAAACTTTTAAAATGCAGATATATGTGAAATAAGATGTGGAACTTAACTTTTGTGAAGAATGAGAGAAAAATGACCGAGCCAAGCTTGTGAGTTTGCATTTGCAGGAATCGTATAAAGTACTGCCACTTTAAATGTTTTCGCAGGAGAAGTAAATATTTAATGTTATACTTCAATATCCTAAGTAATTACCCATGTTCCTCTAAAAAAGTGCCCCACGGGGTGTTTCAAGACTGTCTCTTTCTGATAGACAGTCGCTCTGCTGAGAGGCACCTCATGCTGACATCCTGTTTCAGGATCTGCCAGTGAGCTGCAGGGTGGAGCACGATTGCTACAGCAACAGCACGTCCAGCTGCTAATGTACGTGCTACCAGGAGTGTAAGCAAAGGATGCATAGGTAGGCAAAAATACCTGTGGTGATAAATTACACATGAAAAAAGAAGTGGCCTCCTTCCTGCGGATGCTATCAACCCTGCTTCACCTGTGCCAGTGGCATATCGGGTATTTTAACATGCACAGAAGAAAAAAAAATTGCCAGTTGGACGCATAGTCCTTGGCCTTCATTACTTGCCTAACTGTGGAACCAGTCTTAAAAGACTTTGTTCTGCTGTGTCAATGTTTCATGTCCCTTGAACTGTAAAAAGTGGTATCAGCATAAAAATAGCACTTATAATAAATGAGGCATTTTCCTAAGGAAGTACTCCGTTTTGCATTAACTGCATTTTTTTGCTATTTCCTCCCCCCATCTTCTCCTTCCTTCTTTCCCTAACAAACAAATAGAAGAAGAAAATCAACGGCTAGCTCTACAGAACCCTTTGCAAATTGGTTCAGTGTGCTGAAGCCCAAGAGAGCCATCAACTTTACGTGACAGTGGAGCTGGCGTGGTAGAAGGTAATCCATATCAGAGTACTTGCTTGCTTACCTTCTGTCCCCCCCATTCCGACAACATGGCTATGCCTCAGAAATAGGTTGCCAGTTGATATTACATAGTTTTTTCCTATTCTAAGCACAATGCTCACAATATATCCCCTTCTAATTCCTGAATGTGACTTTGAAAGAGCCAAACAAACAGTTGCCCCTCAAGAGAATTCCTCTCAAGTTTTGCACTAATTAAGTTCAAAGCTTGTTTGGGCAGGTCTTTGAGAGTTTAATTGGTGCAGTGTAAGAAATGATGCAGTGCAGACAGATTCATTTAATGCTTATGATGAAGTATCCACTACTGAATATCGGAGTTTTGATTTAAAGAGCTCTGAATAATCTAGGATGCATATAATGCAGGAGATTTGAGGAATTTTTCTTTACTGTTTAACAGCAAAATTGCTTGCTTATTCATCTGGGTATGGGGGAGGCACAAATAAATTATCTGCGCTTTGGCAGGTTCATCATCATATATCGAAGATTAAAAACAATAGCTGATAATTCTTGGCTATTATATGGAAGAATTTAATAATGTTGCCTCTTTATTGCTATATATGGCTAAGTAATTTTATGGAAAGAAGACATATTGAATAACAGTGATACGTCCAACTCCTAAAACAAGAGAGTTGGACAGATAGTAAATGCAGCTTTGGGTCTGAACTTCTGGCCTAGACAACAGATATGGAAACCTTACTGATTCATTGTGATGTTTCCTAATTTCTTAATTTTTTTTTCTGAGAAAGATTTAAAGAAAACCACAAGTTTTAGGGGGAAACACTTAGTGGGATTGATATAGCCAGTGTTGTATCATGACACGTATGTCCTTGAGTTTAAAGACAGCGAAAATAAACTTACAGTGATTGACGTGTACTGAGCTTGGCTTGAGTAAGAGCTGGGGTGCAACCAGGCAACCAGCTGCTCACAGAGAGTTTGGCCATTCAGGCAAAGTTGTCCTAAGGTGTTGTATCAAGGTGAGCCATGCCACATAGAACAGCAGCAGAGGTTTGTGTATATCCAGGTTCCTACAACTGCTTGTTGGGAAACCTAAGATCCTGTTAGGTATTATTTTACTTATTGGGAGGTAGAAGCCAAAGTGTTCTTGGCACAGTAGGAATAAGAAGACATTCCCCTTGCCCTCTTTAAACCTACCATCTGGATATATTTATGCTCGGTGTAAAGTTCCTAGGAAATGACTCAGTATGACTGGAGGTTGAAGGAGGCCTCCAAAAGAAGCCAATGTAGACAGAAACAAGTGATAATATGCTTGACCGTTCCTTTTTTTTATTTCAGCAATGGATATATAAAAATGTTTTGAGCAAAGTTGTGGGTAGAGTTAAATTCCATATTAAATCTGACTCTGCATCTGAAACTGAAATGTTAGCTTTTCTGCTGATAATCTTGCTAAAACTTTTGCCCCACGCTTGACAGCCACCTCCACCAGGCCCTGATAACTACTCACCCCCAGATCAGGACAGAGCAGAACTTGGCTCAGTCTTGGCTTCATCTCAAGTATTCTGAGTTTCAAGTTGCTGCAGTCTGCTTTTATGGGGAATTTTCTCTCCATCAAGCATATCTGTAGAATATCTAGTTCTCCTCCTTCAATGATATTCACCTGCCATTTCTCACGCTGTCAAATGCTTGTTCAAGTGCAGAAAAATAAAGTCTCTATATAGTTTTAATTTAAGTGTTAGCAAATATCTGAAAATGAGGAACAATTTTCCTGGCCAAGGCTGGAGAATAAACAAGGGCACTTAACACTTTATTGAAAATATTAAGGGGTAGCTAAAACATTTGCTAATTTCTCTTCTGCTTTTTCTATCCACGGCTGGCTGAATTTCTGAGCTCAGGGTACAGCCCACGAACAATTAGATGAGTCTCAAAGACCTGTGTTAGGAGGATACTAGCAGCATTTGTCAGGTACTTGTGGCTATTTCCACTAATTTAAGAGAGTTATACTCCAGATGTTGACTTTTTCTGTTTCGATATGGATAAGTAATGATTACAGCTTGGGGCATGAAACACCTTTCTCACATAACCAGTGAGTTAGAGCTAGAGTTTTGCTCTGGATCATTCAGGCAGCCTAGGTATCATCTAGATTTGAAATTTTCCATGACTGCATTTGTTACTTCTGGAGCCAAGTGTTTATAGTTGAAGGAGATGAACCCATGCACGGTTCCACTTTGTAATTCCACTGAGTGACCCTTCACTTGCCTTTGGTCTATTCTTCACACAGGCACATTTTATTATTTGCAGAAGACAGCAAAAATTTCTTACTATTCTGTGACATTGTGAAACAGAAGGGAAAACATGATGCAGATAAAGCACTATTTAGGCAGGAAGAATAAAGCGTAAACCTTCTATGCTTAAAATATGTGAGTACACTTGCTCTTATGTGTGAAGGTGCAGGAAAGGTATCATAAAATCCGGAATAGTTATAGAAAGCATCAGCTACTGTATGTGTGAATAAGCTAAAATTTTAAACATCTCATGGTAGAAAAAAGGAATGCAAATAGGTTCAACCATTTCTCGTATCTTTTCCCCTCATCTGCCTCCCCAGATTTTATTTATTTTGCATGCTGTAGGGAAAGCCATCTGTTTTCTCTTCCTTACTTCACCCAGTGCTTACTTCCATTAGAGTGCCTGAGGAGTTGAGGTGCACCACTGTCACTTCTGCTGGCAGTCTCTCCAAGAGAAGCTGTCAGCTTCTGCATTCCCCGCTGCCTCTGGCCCAGGAAACCTATGTGCCACAAATCCCTGGAGGCATGGGAGAGTGTTCTGAGGCAGTGTCACTGTATTTATGCTATTATACTCTTGCTTAGGCATCCAGTTTGACCGATGGTTGAGACCAGGCCAGTTGGCTGAGCTGCTGTGCCTGCTCTTTGTTCAGCCAGATTTTAAACTCCACTAGAAACTCTTGGTTTATTTGAATATTGCATACGGTAATGAACAAAGGGGTCGGCCTCCCTGGCCACCAAGATATTCATCAGTATATGTTCATGACATAGGACACGCACGCTTTCTGCTTGTCCCCCAACACCCCTACTGTGCACTTCCAGAAGGGCTAAAAAAGGGACAGCAGCAGCCACAAGAGCAGAGCTGCCTAGCTAAAAAGGGGCTGTGACACAGATAGATGGATTACAAAACCCTCAGGCAAGCCTGTGGCAAACATAAAAGCAATAATGCAGAGCACTTACTCCATGTCTCACACATGTTTGAAAACATCTAGTCCACAGAGCCTTTTTTGTGCGAGGTAAGAGATGGATGCTAGCCAGTGTTTTTCCATAGATGGATTGACAGGCAAATATGCCATGTGCAAATGCTGGATGATGAAGCAAAGCTGGATGACGTAGCAACCGCACAACTGCAGGACAGTAGTTTGACTGTAGGAAAGAAAGAGGCCTTGAATCTCTCTTTTTCAGCATAGGTCTCCATAATTATAATAAAGGCTGTATAAGAAAATCAGGCAATCTATTTAAACTGCCTTCATACCGTACATTGACTAATACTTTTGTCCAGAGCAACACCATAAAAGTCATTTTCGTAACAGGAATACTTTCCTTATTTCTCATCAATTTTTCCCACCTGAATTTAATCCTATTACTCCACAGTGTAAACCCTCTAAACAATTTCTTTCCCTTCTAGTGTTTATAATTTTCAGGCTTCTGTAGAGTCTTACCTTTTCCCCCTGTCCCCCTCCTTCCTCCGTCTTAGTTATTACTAAGCCAGGCTGAAGACAAACGGTTGGTTGAATCCCTAAAGCAAGTTATGACAGCCATGCACAAAACAAATACACGTATACACACCCTCAACCGCCCAGAGCGTAGACAGGATGCAGTCAAAGCTCAGCAATTACTGCTCCTCACTGCTTAAGACCTTGACACATAATAACATGCTCTGACCTAGCTGGGAGTGTCCCACTAATCCTAAACATTTTTTAGTCTTTAAATTGCACAAATGCAAGAAGCTGACACATGTCCAGACTGTATTAAAATCTGGAGGGAAAAAAGCATTAAAACTGCAATAAAATACGTGTTTTGAAGCTCATTGGGTCTGATTAATTCCTTGAGGAACCTCTGTCAGATACATAAAGTACAGCAGGGATGTATTTGATTCAGTACTTTCTGAACAAGATTTTTTAAATCTAGGATACAGATATAGGCAGATAGATACACATGCACACAAGTTTTTAAATGTTTTGCTTTTTTGTCAGATACAGTGTCAGGAAAGCAGACAACTGGTCGTGGACTTAGGAGGTTCCCTGTTTTCTTTGCCATGTCATGCTAACGATTTTCTGCACAATGGTAGTCAATTCATTTCAAGCCAATTTTTTTTTATGACATCCAGTCACATAAATATGCACAAACTGCCCAGAAACATTTTCAAAGGCGTCCGTCTATCTGACTTTTGAAGTTAGGCACTTCTGAAAGAGCCTATCCAAAATTTGGTCTTGATGTCTTTTGGGAATGTTCTCCTTTCTCCCAGCTAGAAAACAAGCATCATAAATTCTTTCTTCAGAGTGCAGGGAGGATGATGTAGAAATTAAATGAGAAAGCTCACTGAGGCCTGAATCATAAAAGAGCAGCTTCTAATACTGGGTTAGGGTGGAGAGATCTTGTATCAATAATGTTCTCTGTTGTACTGGGACCATCATAGAGTGCTTTTATTCTATATTTATTATATATTATATATAATCTGTATTTATATAGAATATTTATAGTCTCCTTACAATTATGCCAATGTGTTCATCTTTTAACTAAAAAGTCTCACTTCTTCAGCTGCAAGAATAGTTCATATGACAGTGAAGGCCACTAGTAAAAGTTAACAGTGATGTACATGGTCTGATGCTTTGCTAAGCAACAGCAAGAATTACACAGAGAATAGTTTCTGGGGATGTGTTGTGGAACGACAAAGCATTTCTCACCATGGCCATCCTTCCTGTTTGAACGGCAAAACTGTATTGAACCATTCCCTGCTTGTCTCTTGTCTATTTCTGAGACCATTCCTCTTTTTCTTTTCTGAGTCCCATCTGCTTAGAGATGGGAAGTTTTCTCTCCCTGTTTAACTACAAAACCAGGTTCACCTGAAACCATTCTTCCCCTGTGACAAATGGGCCTTGAATGAATTACAGCATGTTAAAATTGCTAGATTGCTACATTGCCTTGTTTGGGCCTGCCTTGCTGGCTACAGTGCTCAGAACTGCTAATAGTATTAACAAATCAACAGGGAACACATCTTTGAACTTTCTCAGCAGGAAGACCTTTTACTAAATAGTATTCAGCTAAAATGTTTAAAGCAGATTCTAGATTTCAAGCAAATTCTCATATAAAACACAGATGAAGGATGGAAGCAACCGGAATAAAAGCTGTTGTTGAATCAGTCCTCCTCCTGGAAAGCCATAAAAACTTTTACAGAAGAGCTGCCTACAAAGAAGCCTTCATATGGATTTCAGTTGCAAATACACAGAGATGTCTTCGCTGTTGTGTGACTATCTCTTTGATTTTCCCTTCATGCACATCTGTTTCGTAGCACCTGGGCACATTCTTTTCAACAATGCAAGCAGGACCCGCACCAAAAAGAAGAAAGAAAAATTCAGATTCAATGCGCTCCAAGGACCAGTGAAAACCTATATGAGAAAGAAATTTCTATCTGCCGTAACCACAGGCTTGTAGTTATCCTGGAGGAAGTTTATGATGTAAACACAATACTGATAAGGTTTATCAGCAAAAGTGTCATCAAACACTACAGTGTGCAAAACAGGCTTGCTCTGAATTCACCCACAGAGACCGCAGGAACTGTAATTCTTGCTCTGCAGCACTATCCAATGCTCTGTGCATTCTTGTGGCCCTCTGATATGAATGTGTGTCTTGCCCAAGGCTATATCTGCCTGTGCCTGCCCAAATGTACGTGTTGGGGATGTACGCCACTGTACCTACAGGAATGCCCAAAAAGCCTCTTACTAGAGATGACTCTTGTGAAGAGTGCACATAGAAGAGAATTCTTTTTCTGTGAAGATTTTACTGGTTTTCAGCAATTACCTCAGAATCTTTCATTTTTTGGAGTATTATTTAAAAAAATATGTATTTTTTAAAAAATTGTTATGACTTTCTGATGAACTCTTTCATTCAGTCGATATAAAGTTTTCCCTGAAAGCCTAAAGTTAATTGCTTGGGTGGAAAATCTGTGGTTTGTTCCACTCACTGGAGATAAAGTCCTGTGAAAATACTGACTGATCAAGTCTCCTCGTCACCAGTAAAAACAATCTGATGATTGGAATTGTCCTTTTTTTCTCCCTCTGTGCAGTCTTTCTGATATTCTCAGTAAGACCTGGAAAACAGTTGATGAAAATATAACTTTTATTTAGGCCTTATAACAAGCGGGGCTTTTGAAGACAGAAAGAAAGAAAGAAAAGATGGATCTTTGTTGCTCTGGACCTAGAAAACTGTGACTGCTGTATAGGTGAACTAGGAAACTATGACTACACTACAGGCAGGAGATTGACTTGCACGGTGTCTACAACAATCTTTCAAAATGAGCAAACCAAACTGGGACAGAAGTTATGTTGAAAGTCTGAGCCCTGAGCAGAGCTGTTGACTAGAAACAGAGAAGTTGTAACAGTGTCAAAGTTCATGGGAATTCTGCCACTGACTTCTCAAAGAGCAAGCTTAAAGCTTTCTACCCAACAGCACTACATTTTTCTGGCCCCAAGGTATCCTGAGCTATGTGGACCCTTTTTTGACTCAGACCTCCTGTGATGCTTTTCTGCACTTCCCTTTTTCTCCTACATGCTACATCTTCAATTACACAGAGTAAGTTCTGAATAAAAGCAGCAGATCAATACAATACTTTAAAGTGAATCTTGTTTTGTTAAATATAATAGGTGAAGGGAAAGGTTAAGTTCCAAAATCCATTCTAATAGTATTTTTCAGATGCTCGTACATTTCTTCTCTGAAGCTGAAATTTTCAAAATTTATGCCATAAAGAAATGTGTTCCCACCCCCTCGTTCCTCAATTCTTACCCCCAAAAAAGCATAGAAAAGAGACTATACTCCCTCTGTGAGGAAGTTTAAAAATGGCTGAAGTAAAAATCTTCAAGGTATTCCTGAAGTCTAATTTTGTAAATAATGCCAAGTCGAGAAAATGGTTCCTTTCTTATCATATTAAGAGAGTTAAAGATATTTATCTGAATGCACACAGTAAGACGTAGCTGTTCTTTACCCTTGATGGACTTTCTGAGGATGCTAATGAAGGGATATAGGTGTTGAAGATTTGTTAACTTTGTTTTCTCACATAATTGTGTAGTAATTGAGACTACTCTTTCCAGACAATCTGACTTTAAAATCTCACTGACACTGATGAGCAAGATAGGTCTTTAAGTTGTTCAGTTCAGTTAGTTTGAGTGCAAACTTTCTAACTGAGCCAATAACAACTACAGCTAAGAAACCCATCGTAGGGTGGACACATGGATACAGAGTGGGAGTCTCACTCAGTCTCTGAGCTGTAGTTGTTCCTGTGTGCTAGAAGCCTCCCATAGCTGTTTCCAAAAATTTCACACCAATGATTCATGAAGGTGTAGTGTCCTCACATACTCCTTTCCAGGCCAAATGTGATAAAAACAGTAATCAACAATCAAAATTAACATTATGTGACTTCCCAGATGTTTATATCCAGTCAAGTAGCCAGCCAAGCACTGTTTAGTAAAGTTCCTGCAGTATCTTGTGTTGTAGTGTACACCTTCAGGTCTCCCAAAAATATCAATATCACCTTTGTTCAACAACAGAAATCGTTAAATCTACTAGTTCTATATTTGTGGTGCTCAAGTCCTGAAATACTCGCAGGCAGTTCTACTTTTGTGTTTTCCTGCCACAGTGACTCAATAGTGCTGTCCAAAAGTGGAACTTCATGTGCATGCAGGTGGATGTTCTGTTTTCCAAAGAACTGTAGCTAGCACAGAAATGCACAGAAGATGGAAAAACATTTGGCACCAGACTTCTCCAAAGACATAGCGCCATATAGAGGGCTGCATTCTTAGGTTATTTGTACCTGTACATAAATTAAGGTTTCTGTTTCTTTCTAGCAGGTTATGGATCAGTTCTGCAGATTCTTCCGTTAGATCTCTGATTACCAGAAAACGACCTTACCTGCAACACCTTTCTTACAATCACAAAGAGCATAACATCAGAAAACAGAGTGCTTTCTTGTCTACACTCTTCAAAGAAAATCTTCCCTGTCCTGCTTCAGTAAATTCACACACAGCCCCAAACAAGAAATCCTTGTCCCTTTTATTTTTAAATCATTATTCTTTCCCCCCCCCCAAGCAATATTAGAAATGGTGTTTTTATCATGAAGTTACTTACTTTTAGTTGATTGTTATTCTTCACTGTGGATTAGCCTGTAATTTCACCTCTTTAATTTCTATTACCTTGTAGCTCTGTTTCAAAGATAGCATGGATTTTTGTCTGGACCACTAACAAGAAATTTATTTCATTTGCAGGCTCATGGTCCATTCCAGCTATGTACAATTGCTCTGACAAATGTGAATCTTTGAGAGTCAAATCTCTCTGAGTCCTCTTGTCTTTCTCTAAATACTGATCATTGACCTGGACTATGGTCACAGAATCACAGAATGGTAGGGGCTGCAAGGGACCTCTGGAGATCATCTAGTCCGACCCCCCTGCCGAAGCAGGGTCACCTAGAGCCGGCTGCACAGGACCGCGTCCAGGTGGGTTTTGAATATCTCCAGAGAAGGAGACTCCACAACCTCCCTGGGCAGCCTGTGCCAGGGCTCCGTCACCCTCAGAGTAAAGAAGCTCTTCCTCACGTTCAGCTGGAACTTCCTATGCTTCAATTTGTGCCCATTGCCCCTTGTCCTGTCACTGGGCACCGCTGAAAAGAGTTTGGCCCCATCTCTTCTTCTCTGGTCATACTCTTCTTAATGCACCCCGGGACACCAGTGGCCTTCTCAGCAACAAGGGCACAATGTTGGCTCATGGTTAACTTGTCACCATCAACACTCCCAGGTACCTCTCCACAGAATTGCTCACCGTCAGGTCAGCCCAGAGCATGTACTGGTGCATGGGGTTATTCCTCCCCAGTTGCAGGACCCTGCACTTGCCCTTGTTGAACTTCATCAGGTTCCTCTCTGCTCAACTCTCCAGCCTGTCCAGGTCTCAGTGAATGGCAGCACAGCTTTCCGGTGTATCAGCTGTTCCTCCCAGTTTCATGTCATCAGCAAACTTTCTGAGGGTACACTCTGTCTCTTCATCCTGATCATTGTTGAATAAATTGAACAAGACTGGGCCCAGCACTGACCCCTGGGGAACACCGCTAGCTATAAGCCTCCAGCTAGACTCTGCGCCACTGTTCACAACCCCCTGAATTCTGTCATTCAGCCAGTTCTCAGTCCACCTCACTGTCCACTCATCTAGCCCACACTTCCTGAGCTTCCCTATGAGGATGTTATGGGAGATAGTGACTTAAGCCTTGCTGAAGTCTAGGCAGACAACATCAACTGGTCTCCCCTCATCTACCCAGCTGGTCATGCCATCACAGAAAGCTATCAAATTGGTCAAGCATGATTTCCCCTTAGTGAATCCATGTTGACTACTCCTGATAACCTTCTTTTCCTCCGTTTGCTTAGAGATGACATCTAGAATGAGCTGTTCCATCAGCTTTCCAGGAATGGAGGTGAGGCTGACTGGTCTGTAGTTCCCTGGGTCCTCCTTCTTGCCCTTTTTGAAGACTGGAGTGACCTTGGCTTTCCTCCAGTCCTCAGGCACTTCTGTTCTCCATGACCTTTCAAAGATGATGGAAAGTGGCTTGGCAATGACATCTGCCAGGTCCCTCAGCACTCGTGAATGCTTCCCCTTGGGGTCCATGGATTTGTGGGTGTCCAGTTTGCTTAAATGATCTCTAACCCAATCCTCCTCGAGCAAAGGAAGGTCTTTCTTTCTCCAGGCTTTCTCTCTTACCTCCATGAGTGGGACACATGACAATGCGTCACAGCACTATTTCATGATTTTCGTGACTTCTCACAAGCACTGCAAGGCACTCTGCCATAAACCTCCAACTTCAATACTCCCCCAGGCCCATATTTTACAGCTTTGGAGCTGTCATTAGAGGAGTCAAACAACATGTTTTATAGCTTTTTTTTTGAACCATTTTGCTTGCATTTCTTTTATTCCTGTCTTTAATACTGTAATAAAATAGCCAGAAACTACAGAAAAAAGCAAGTGCATCAAAAGTAATTACTGTCAAAAATCAGATTATCATCTGAGGATCTCTGTACAACTGGTGTCTTTTGTTTACATATATAAAGTGTTGTTCAAAATATTATCAGTTGTACTGCATATACCTTAGCGAGTCTGACTTGACCAGAGTTGCTCCATTCTTCAGATATTCAGTTAATTTTACTGCTGATATTATGTATTACCCAACATTGAAATCTGTTGCAAATGCTGTCTTACTGGCATTGTGAAACATCCTTTTGCAAAACATAACTAACAAATTCAGGACAGACTCTGAAACATGGATCCCTGTGGTTGCTTTGTTGAAAGGTGAATGTTAAAGGTTATAGCAGGAATGATGATAAGCGGCAAGAACTGAACTGTGAAAAGTTTTTAAAACAGTAGAAATGCATTCCATGGTGTCTGAAATGCCTGTAGCATAGTTAAAACTGAGTAGGTTTCCAAAAGGTTTGGGTACGTTTTCAATAGACATGGACTTGACATCACTTAAATAGCGGAGTAGGAGATTTTAATCTTTGCATCCTCTATTCCATGTCATCCTCCTGCACTTCAGCTTACAGGAAAAGGGACGGTTAGGGTTAAGTCACTGTCACTCTCCAGTAGAGAACCTGACACACCAAGACTGACTTTCAAGAGCTTCATTTGTAGGCCAATGGAACTGGCAGGCTTCAGCTTGGTGTCATGACTGTGCCCTCCTTTCACTTCAGAAATACCACCCTGGAATCATGCAATAAAAATAGTGTAGTCACTACCATTCTGGACTGGCTTTGGAGCGGAAAGGGTTTTGTTGTGCATTTACAGCTGCTTGAAGTGGTTTATTACAGAGGTTTTACAGAGATTAAACCATCTTGTGTGTATGTACCTGAGCATGAGAAGTTCACATATTCTATAAAGAAAAGAATAAAACAAGCTTTAATCTCTCCGACTTTCTCTGTGCAAGATAGAAGATAAGCCTTCATGCAAGCTTTTGAAATGTTCTAGGAATAAGGGGTTTTTTTACAGTTTGGGGGGAGAGGGAGGTGAGAAAAGAGGAGCTTAAACATACAATTTAAACAGCTTCCAAGAAGAAATGCAGCCTTTCAGCGATGTTTGAGATGGCAACTGCTTTTCTAATGCCATACTGGCATAACAGTAATGGAAAATATGCCTCAGTGGAAAAAAAAAAGAAGGAGGTTTCATCACTAAAGGTGTGGCAAAAGGTTTTGTAAATTAAATCATATATCAGTCAACTTTAACTTCAATTAGCCCTGTCAAAAATACTTCTATTAAAAAAGTCACTTCAGAGTTTAAAGAAAGCCATAAATCATTGCCTAATCACAGATTTTAGTACCTTAGAATAAAGTACCCTCCCAGTACTGCCCACCATGCTGGCACATGAGTGGAGTTAATAGGGAGCTTGCAAAAATATTTTGAAGTTAAAACCGTAGGGGTATTACTCTTTCATTCAAAAATGCATTAGAAACCTTGGCTATAAATCTTAGCGTGACCTGTGGCACTGTTAAATCAATTTCCTTCACGCTCTCAAGGGAGATAGTGTATATATTATCCTGTGGTCCCTTTCTGAGCATACACAGTAGACCCTACCATCATCCTGACAAATGCAACTGCTAATTATTGAACAAATTCACTCTAGTGTTTTAATTAAAGCAGTATTTCTTGTTTTAATTTGTGACACTGCGTCAGGTTACTCAGGGCTTTGTGTACAGTGTAGGCAACACGTGGAACAAGTCAAGATGTTATGGCAGTCAGCCAGCTCTCAGAAATAAAAGTTGGTTTCCTTTCCAGTTTTCAGAAATATTGTGCATTATAGACAGCAGCCTTGTGCATTTGATGCGGATAAAACTTACATCCCACTTTTCAGAGAAAATCATCAGCACCTGAGATGGTCTTTTGGAAGTGGACAATGGATGTATGCCAGATAACATAACACATTATTTTTCTGAATACAGCTAGTTCAGAGAGCAGAAAGCCATACCCACACTGCAGAAAAAGTGACTCTGCTGTGTACTGTACATTTGATTAGTGACAGACAGGAGAGCATTTTGGCCTCTTCCTAATGGTGAATGTCAGCACCTCATTCAAGGAAAGAAGCCTGCCACTGTTATACCTGCTCCTCATCCTCCAGAGCACCCAACAATTAACTCTTGCACATTATCGCCCAGCAGGTAACCTGCTGCTCTGGCCATCTCTATCCACAACTTGGTATTGCCAGCACCCTGAATGGCATACTTATATCAGGACAAAGAAGGAGCAAGAAGAGGATAACCTGTGGCTCAGAGTCATATCACGGTGTCTATATCGCTAAGACTTCCCTCAGCATTTCATATAAGGCTTCTGCTGGCCTTCCTCAGGGGAACAGGTTTTGATTAAGCTGAGAAATCTGATTATTTTTCTGTCTTTGCTCAGATTTATGATGAGCAAACTTTCTTTCTCTCCCAAGCCCTTAGGAGTTGAAAGCATGTTTGTAATTCCATCACCTTGTTCTACAGTTAAAGGGTGTTCCTGACAGCAGCATGAAACAATAATGCAATATCCACTGTTCCTTATTACTTTTACAGCAGACATGAATAGTTAGCCGTCTTTAAGCTATTGAGAGATTTAGCTGCTGTTCATCTGAGCTCAGCAGTTAGTGAGGTTAATCTGTTTGAGGGAAAAGCTCTTCAAAAAACTGTCTTCTACTACAATGTGATCTTCAACAAAATAAATCTGGTCTCAAAATTTTATGACTGTCTGCATCTTTGATTTTCTTCTAAAAGCTAAATATTTATGACCACAAAAAAAAACCCCAAAACAAAACAACAAAACATCGTTTCCATCTGCAATTGGGAAAAAAAGACTAAGACGATCCTAATGGATTCAGGATTAGTCACTATGATTCACATCATAAATAGCAGTCCTGGTTATTATAAATTTCCTTTATCTAGCTATCTAGTTTCCTTCAAGAAACCTACAGTTAGTTGAAAACAGAACAAATCTAAGGCCTCAGTCTATATTTTAGGCTGGATATTGAGTGACTTTTTGTGGCCTTTTACTGGCTGAGGATCCATAACTTATTTTCTGTGGAAAGTCCAACAAGTCCCTTCTGACTTTAAAACCATTAATCTTCAAAGCCCTTCATTGTTTTGCACTCCCATCAGGCACAGAGCACTGTGGTCATGACAAGCTCTGTGCCAGTACAGAAGACTGCAAAGTTATTGTTTGGTTTTGTTTTAATTCCTCTTTTAATGTGTACAGTTTTCAGCATGCAGCCTCCTTTCATTTCAGCTCTAGGGTTGAGGTTTCTTTTAGTCATTAATTACTTGATTACGTTTTCTCCATTTTTCTTGTACTTTTCCCTCTTTATGATACTGTTTCCTGCCTCAAAGGGAACTGGATTTCTTTCATGATGTGTCTCTAATGTTGGCTGTCTTTCATGGTATATTTTAAAATGTTTATCAGCTTTGATTTTTTATTCTTTATAGTGGTTTGAAAAACATATTTGCTGCTCATGAAAGGTACCAGACCATGACAGCACTGGAGACAGAAGTCTTCTCTTTCTGCTACCCTTAGAGTACCTATTCAAATTCTACAGCACGAGGCACTTCTATCAAGTTTTCCATCTTCACAACCACCTCAAATACTGTATAATCCTCCATGTGCTAAGAAAAGGATAGTATGTTTTAGCTTCACAAATAGAGTGTGTAAAGGTCTTGATTAATGACAAAGATACTTCCAAAGTCTGTACCTGATCTTTAAAGTTTTGCTTATGTCCTCTCACGGGATGCAATGAAGCAGAAAAGAAGGAACTTAAACAGGGAAATGGAGGCCATACCCAAGGAATTCACCAGCAGCAAAAGGCGAACCAGTGTCGTAGCCACAAAATGCAGCCAAAAGGTTCTGTTTTGTCTTCTGTGGTAGGCATAGGGGACAGAACTAAATGTCCTTTGCCTAGTAAATAGCACTCCTCATTACTCCTTGTGTAGTTTGCAAGAAAGTCCCCATTTTCCTTGCTTCAGTAGGTCCTTAAGACATTAATTACAGAGCTCTGAGAATAGATTGAGGGAACTCAAGGAGAAAAAAGAACGAAGAGCCGTGATCAGTGCAACATAGTGTGCTTGTGTCTGGAGACTGTATTATTATACTGGTCAGCATGTGTTCCGTGTAGCTTATGTGTCATTTCTCAGTAGAGTCTTCCTTTCAGAGGGCTGAGACCACCCAGGTGAATGGGAAAGTACCTTGGGATACACAGTTACCTCAGGCGGGCCCGCAGAGCAGGAGTTTCCCTGCTGCTGCTGAGAATTAAATTCATACTCATGAAAGAGTCTCAAGACAGCAGATCTGGACACCCAAGCTGGAGAGACGCCCTTTTCGGGAGTTTCTTAGGACTGGCTTGCATAATTCAAGTTTCTGCTAACACACCACCAGTGAGAGCAAAGAGCAGCTGCCAAATATTTTTCCCCTGTGTGTGAGTAATAAAAACTCCTGGTTTACCTTGAAGCCCCTCTAACTGACTCCCTAATACTGCCAGTGAATCCCATATAATCCTGCACTCTGCCTGCTTGAAAGTCAGCAGCAGATTGAAGCATTGCTGGGCTTTCCAGGTCTGTGCGGTCACACCATTCATTACTCATGAAAGAGACAGCAGAAGACCCAAATCTCAGGGGACCCTCTCATCTTTACTTTACTCTGTTTGTTTGTTTATTTTGCCACAACACAAGCAGTAGCCCAGGCAGTCTCAGAGGAGACCACTGCTCTTAAGACCAGGTTTTCTAGAAAGAGCATTCAACTTTTGGGTTGCCATGAGCCTTGTTTTTCAACTAGTTAAGCCAAGATTTCTCTCCTCTCCACCACAACTCCTTTCTTAGCATGAAATCTCGTAGAAGCAAAGTAAAAGTATTTCTGTTTATTTGTTTAATAAATAAAAATAACAATAACACTGTACGTAAATGAAAAGGAAAGGTACTTCCTGTAAATTTCTGAAAGCCTCTGAAAATAGTCTCAAGACTCAGCCAAAATTAGTACTGTTATATAGCCAAAGTTTCCATGAAAGCATCTGTACCTGGGTGCCTGCACCAGTAAAATTGTGCAAATAACTACAGCTTCTTTTCTGGCCAAAATTCTGTTACTTGTCAACAAATGAACTCCCTTTTTTTCTTGCTGGAAAGACAGCAGTAACCTTTTTTACTTTTCCCCAAAAGTTATTCAAAACAGTTCTGATACAAAGAAAAGTTTGATGTTTCATTAAAACTTTTTTTACTGTCATGATGTACTCGGTGCAGTAACCAGCTGCCACCTCTTGTTTCGTCAAGGCACAGACTCACATGCACTGATGGCTTTAGCATGCCATGGCCATCTGGCAGAGTTTTCTGCCAAGCAGAGGGAGTGGTGGGATAGGACACTTGTCCATGGCTCAGACTATTCATTTCAAGGTTCAAAATATTACTGCAAGCTTTCCTTCTTCTGCAGTATGATAGGCTAATAACAAAGATGATGCAAGGCAAGAACTTGTAGCCTATTCTTTTACTGCTGCCACAGAGCAGCGATGGCCCATGTAGGGATGGGTTATCCCTGGGAGAAGTAACTTGTCTCAAATTGCCAGAGCTCACTCCCAAAGGACTTCTCTGTCAGTGTCCAGAGACAGATGGGATGTTAAACCATTGTAGCATTAAGTGAACAGCCCAAAGTCACAAACAGAGCCTTTGGCACCCAGAATACTGAAAAAATGGTAGCACATCGCTGCAGCTGGTAATGTGCTACCCTAACAAGTGTTTTGTATTGAGAGAACTCTTGCCAGAAGCTTTCTCCACAGCCACTGTCCCCTGAACCTCCCCTCCATCTTCTGAACTACCACGGTCCATCACTGCCAAATGAACTGACATCAGATACAACCTGTCACATATAGCTCTCTGATGTGCTTTCATCTGCTTTCCTTTACTTGGAGAGATGCTCTGTGTTGCTGTTTCCAGTCTTCCTTGGTATCCTGTCTTTGAGCATCCTGGAAGCCTGGCAAAGATTAGCTTCTGTCTTGAGGTGAAAGATGACCTCAAGGAAGGAAGAGGGAAGAAGAAGGAGAAAGTGCAATTTGTGAAGGTAACTCCATAGAATCAAATAGCGGTGGGTCATGTTTTGCTGTGAGATCTTAATGGTGTCGCTGTTTCTACTGTTGCTACACACTTGCTCTTTGAAAGACTATTTTGATAACTTCTCTTACTAGAAAATTGATTTTTTTTCACATCGTTTGTACTTACTTTTATAAATATGGGCAAATAAGTAAATAAAATAACTCCCCAGTCAAATAGAAGCTATTCCTCCCAACTGTTTTAATAAAAAGTTAAGTAAACAGATGGGCTTCCTGGCATGTCTGAAGTGGATGCATATATCATATTGCAGGCAATGCTTCTCTATATCGTCCAGTCAGGATTCACATCTTTGATGTACGGAAGACAGCACTTAAGCTTAATCTCTAGGTAGCCCTGAAATCACACGCAGTTGGCTCAGAAATAGAGGCTGGACTAACTACTTCCTCTCACACTGTACTCACTGGTTTACATTAAGGAGCCCCTCCTCAATTTCTCTATACATCATCCAGGTCAAACACATCTGGCAACACTCAGTCTCCAGGAATAAGGAGCCCCAACCGTGGTGATAAAAGTCAACTCCTGCTCCTTCCCAACTGAGAGATCAACAGCTTCTTGTGCAATGCTATCTTTCTCTTTACCACACAAGAAGAAAAAAGTCAAATATCATAACAATATCTTTGAAAATCTTTTGTGAAGATCAGACCTCTTGTGATTCACCCTTGAGAGGGTATGAGGCAGGCTTCAGAGCCTAGGTGCAGGAAAGCAGCATGCCATAGCATGTCATTGCAAATTTTCATCTGACACTGCACAGGGAGACACAGACACTGGTGCAGTCTTCTCACTTCAAGAACTTCTCAATATATAAAACTGTTACCAGGCACTTATCTTGCAAAGATTTGAATATTTAGAGTAGGATACATTGGTCAGAAGCTGAAGGAAGGAGGAGGGGACACCAAGCCAGGTTCTGTATAGAGTATACCATTTTAAAAGAACAAAAAAAAAGAATATTTTTTCTATCTTGTGACAGGAGGTTTCTGTTTTATTTGTTGGCAACTTATTATTTCTGAGTAGAAGATAGTCTTCCTTGGAATACATCTTTAAGGTGGAGTGGTTGGGCAACAGAGAGGAGAACTGCCTCTTTTCCTTGTTCTGACTGCTGGACAAGAGAGAAAATGGGAAGATTCCTTCTTCCCTGAGAGTGTCTGAACAGATACATGCTGGGTAGGCGGACTGCAAACATCAACTCTGAGTTGGGGAGAAAAATCATGGACTGCTGAGAAGAGCAGGGAACAGACACAGAGCTGAGCCTCCCAGATTCTGTAATGAAAAGGTCTGTTCCTCAGGACCCAGAGAAGTCTGTGCAGAGCTGCTGTATCCCAGGAAGCAGATGTTGCACATCGAAATGATGTGCTATGAGCAAACCTGAGGGAAACGGTCACCTTGCACAACTGGCAGGGAGAATTCTTGTCAAATTCCTTTTTTTTTTTTTGTTCAAATTAACCTGAACATCTTATTTCTCTACATTATAAAAAGATCTCTTCTTTACTTTAAGTTCTCATAAATCCCAGCTCTGGAGTTTTGAAATTCCTCTGGTGTTCTGGGGGAATTCTTGTGCTAAGGAAAATATACAAGCAAGTTTCCCTCAAATTTCTGGCTGACTTAAGGTCCTGTCATAACCAGTTTAGTCCTACCTTTGGTCAGGTCTAAGTCTAAAGTAAAATATTGTGGTATGTTCTACTAAAATATTGGTAAGAAATTGCTATCCTCCAAAAAAATATTGGGGGAAATACATAGCACTGTATGTAACTATCTGTTTTAAATTCTTCTCCTATTATCAAAACTATCTGAAGATTCACTCCTCTACTTTAACTGTTCCAGTAAAAGTCTTCAATGTAGGCCATTCCTGAAGTTGGTAAAAAGTCCTCTACAAAGACATGACAGAAATTGAAATGCCATTATCCTTGGGGTTTTATTTGTAAATTTGCAAAACTTCAAAATGGTGTAAATGAAATACATGCTTAATGACTAAAAAAACTGCAACTGACAGAAAAGCATGTTGCTGCCAAGCGAAAAAATAACCCCAACCCAAAAGAATCAACGAACCAACCAACCAAAAAACAAAACAAAACAAAAGATAAAACACAGACACACACACACAGACAGGATTTTGTAGCTTTGACAATAAGAAAACGAGACTGCCAGAAGGGTCCCTCAGTCCCAGTATCTTGTCTCTGACAGTGGACGGTAGCAGCTACTTACAAAAAGGCATAAGAAACAGGTGCACATTTCTTCCAAGTGTAACCTTCCGCTTCATACACTGTCCCATCCTCTGGCAATCAATAGTTCAGAGATCTCCTGATCAGATGATGAAATAATACTAAATACCAGATTCATACCAGGGCTTTCTTCCACTGCCTGTTCAGTCTGACTTCTATTCACCTTGATGCCACGTTTTGTGCAGAAGTGCTGGCAATCATTGCTCCCTGTTCAGCCATTCAGAAATTGAACCAGTTTATATGGAAATGACTGTATCACAAAAATGGTGTGAGCAAGCTGTCATGCAAAGCTTAACTTCAGAAATGCCCTTACCTTACAGGTAATCTGACTTCCCTAATGTTTTGGTCATCATTCCAATCTCACATTGCAAATAGGGTCCTGAAATGCATCAACTTGGAGAGTCAGTGAATGATAACTATCTGGTGAGAAGAATTACTTATCTGGCAGGTAAGACTGTGACAACAGGAAGAGACTTCTGGAGTATAATAGATTTAAAATTTGTTCCCAAAATTCCTTGGGAACTGGGAAATATGCTTTGAACAGAGGAACTGCAGCTATTGGGCAAGAGTAATTCACTTTACAGCAATTAGTGGCTGTGCTTCAGAAAATATAGCATACTCCTCTAAGGAAACTGTGGGGTGGGAAAGGAGAAAAAAAGACCAACTTCTTATTTAGTTTCCTTCTTTTACCACGCATGGCCTGAGTTTGCTCTGGAAGGGAAAATGGGACCTTCTTGGTACTTAGCTTAAGAAAAAAAAAATAAAGCCAGTTCTTCTAGCATTTGTCTTAAGACTTATCAGACGCAAAATTAAACTGCCTTTTCCTTTACTGTCTCTTCTTGAACCAGAATACCATGAATTTTGTAGGAATATCAGAAAAAAAGATACTGAAACAGATCACAGCTTTCAACCCCTTTCTGTGTCTAATGCTAAAAAGGGGGATATAGATTTTTGTGAAGCATATGTTTCTTAATTATCATCTTGATGTTCTACTTGAGACTAGGAGAAAGAGAAGAATTTGGGTCATGTGCCAGATGGACTCCAGCAAGGAAATACTGAGTGAAGAGGTGGATACCCGCAGTTACAAGCAGAAAAGAGATCCCCTTTTTCTGCTTCTCTGAATTTCAGTACTAGTGTGAGGTCCCGGATTGACAAGCCCAGAGACTTGGGTCTCCTCTTTAGCCGCAGAAACATTATACTGTGGGTTAGCTTTCTGTTTTTCAAAAAAAACCAGCCACAACACTACAAATACTTCAAAAGAGAGGGGGGAGAGGAGGGGAGAAGGGGGAGTTGTACCAAACGATTAACTAGATGGTACAAAGCAACAGGAACCGAAGGAGGCAAGAGCAATCCCGTACAATATTCCCAGCGGCGGGCTGAGGAAGGGGAGCTGCTGGAGCCTGCTCCCCAGGTCCTCTTGCAGACAGGCGGGCAACCCAAGCGCAGGGTGGGCTGCGGGACGGGGTCTGCCCACCACTCCTTGCTGTGGGGCCACCCGGAGCTGGGGGACACAGGTAGGAGGGAGGCGGGGGGGATTGGCGAGAGGCTGCGTGATTTCAGCTGGGGTTGTGTGGGAGAGGCGGGGAAAGCCAGGTTTCTCCCTGCCCTCCCTGGGTACTGCGCTTCCTCAGCCCTTTCGACAGAAAGGAGCGGTTCCATGGGAGACAGAGCAGGGCTACAAATGATTAACTGTATCAAGAAAAAGCAGCAGTGTCTCCTTGCTGAGCTTTGTAACGGGCTTCATATAAATTTGCGTGAAATATTATGTGGGATTACTGCAGCCAGCCAGGAGTTTGGCTGCAGGAGCCAAGCGGAGGATGGGAGCTGGGCCAACAGGAGAAGCAGGAGATGAAGTGGATCGTGTTTGCCAAGGCCAGGAGGAGAGCCAAACCATAGCTACAGTAGCATAGTAATGAGAAATGGGAATTGCACTCAGCATCGGTTCTTCTTCTTATCATGATCATTATTGCTCTGAATCTAATTGTCCTACCCTCCTCCCCGCCCTTGCTGCAGGCCTGGCAGAACGTAGGAGAAGAACAGAAGGTAGAGAAAAGAGCATACAGGAGTTTAAACGTAATCCTGCTGGAGTCCACAGCTGGTGTTGCATGAAACCACTTACCCACCCACTAGTGCAGCCCAGAGTGCTGTAACAGATGCTCTCTTCTTACCCAAGAGGGATGTAGGAATGGCTGGGGGGGTTGGGGGGGTGGGGGCACAAGGAGAAGGGAGACAGCTAACATGAAATGCCATTTGTCAGCTATTTTATTCACAGCAGCACATTAACTACAAGTAGGGAAAACTGGGACTTCAGGGCAACATTTCTTTGACCTTCCTGCGTTTTCCCACTCCTGCACATTTAGTGCTCACTTTGGTTCCCACCTTGTTCCCACCTTGGTTTCCATTCATCTCCAAAGCAGATCCTGCCCTTCAAAGCTAGAGAGAGCTGCAAAGGCAGGGGGACCACTGATCGTTGTCCTGTCCCTGCACCTGGGGAGACCCTGGTTGATTTAAGCAGAGAGGTCTCACCTGGAGCTCCACATCTATGAACACATAAGGTGTGGCAAAATTCAGACTGCGTATCTTACCCTTAGTTCCTTCAAGGAACAGATTGCAGTCCCAGACCTGAGGATTCTTCCCAAAAAGCTGCATCCGGACCCAGACTTGGC
>Ga0065711_1035389_pt1 | contig 22394 bp, 16 predicted proteins | sample Hoacrofraction12_FD_59098 | JGI IMG/M metagenome (GOLD analysis project Ga0065711, IMG submission 59098) | Hoatzin crop microbial communities from Cojedes, Venezuela - Epithelial fraction 12 v2 (version 2) | ecosystem: Host-associated > Birds > Digestive system > Esophagus > Crop | place... | reverse complement strand
GGGCACACTGCTGGCTCATGGTTAACCTGTCGTCCACCAGGACGCCCAGGTCCCTCTCTGCAGAGCTGCTCTCCAGCAGGTCCACCCCAAGCCTGTACTGGTGCATGAGGTCCCTCCCTTGCCTACTATGTCTACACCAGGGATGGCACTGGATGGGACGAGCGGGAGTAAGCTTAAAGAGAGGGGGTTAAAAAAAATAACACAGTGCCACAGGACTTTTTGAGACTCTGGAAGTTTAGAATGAAAAAAAAAAGTAAGGAAGGGGCAAAGTGATGTCCGTAGGCAATTTTTTATATTTTGGAAGAAAAATCTAAGCCAGCAGCAGCTAGAAAGATAAAACGGAGAGGAGGTGGTGAGGAATAAAACTGATTAAGGCGTGAGTAGACAAAAATGAGTGTCGCTGTTGCCTGAAGTGCTCCTCCTTCCAAACCTTCCCATTCAATCAGCAGAGGAGACAGAACTATAGATAACCTCGGTAATAACATCTGTTCAGGATGGATATCAAAGAATATTAACTGGAGGAGCTACGAATGCTAAAATAGCGGAGTCCTGCTGGAGGTGTGCCAGCAATTGATAATGTGGCAGTCTCTCCAAGAATTAATATTCTTCAGGCACTAAGCTGTCCTTGTCTTGTATATAAGGTCTGGTGGCTAAGATGCTGTACCTCCCGACGCAAGACTGCATCAAGCAGATAGCTTGTATGTGGCCAGAGAGGTCAAATAATCACTTTCTGTGTCTTCTCATCAACTTTCTTTCTCTCCTGAATCTGGCGATTAAGCAATTTTGTATCTCGGAAGTGAACATTTTTATGTTAATTCACTCAGTTACCATAGGTGATTTTTAGCATGGTTTGAGCACACAGTAATTTGATTGCAAACTGGAGTGATGTGGTGCGTTTCCTAACCATGAGCAGAGGAAATGGTTGCTGTTTAACTCCTCTACCATTACGAAAATTTTACTGAAATTTCGAGCTGTTACTAGAATCCACTTCCTCTGAGACTAATATAATGGCCCTGACAAAGTTATGATGGTCTAGGGCGATGTTATGAAAGCTCTGGAAAATTATTCTGAACACAAGGAAAGTGTTAGGAGTGGACTACTTTTTTGAGCACGGAACTGGGAATCATATGCTTGACTTCTGATTCACTCGGTACTTTAGAAATGTCGTTAAAATATTAGACAATAAGTCATCAAGCCTAGATTTCTCTAGAAAGGAGAACGTGTACTGACTAGAGCTAAACAGACACTGGAATTCCTGTCCTCTGGAAATTAAAAATAGTACCATTCAGAACTGCAACAAAAATGACATTTTGAAATTTTCCGTGTAATGAAAATTCTGACATTTTACTTAGAGAAGGTCAGAGTGACATTTCATTGTGAAATACTGAGAGTGTTTTTGAGGCTTCTTGGGTCATCTCCAATCGCCTGCCAGGTAGAAACCTGAGGATTTGGGGGTCCTGTGTAGTGTGATGCTCCTGGGGTGCCGAGGGGCAAAGAGCTTGGACGTGTGGAGTCCGCAGCAGCCTGCCTGATGGGTTGCCACAGGGCCAGATGGACAGGCTGGCGGGACGCCAGGCAGATTCTTCTGAGTTTTATTGGGATTTAGCGACTACCAACATGTTCTCCACCAAGCATTTTGATTTTGATAAATTAGTGGTTTAGAAAATCAGGAAGGAACCCCTAACTGCTGATGTTGGTAAAGTGCTTTCCTATCTGCGGGTAAACAGTCTTGAAAACCAGCTAAAGATCCTTATTCTTTCTGATTTCCTGATCATGTTAAACATTATAGAATATGGCATTGCTTTTTTCAGGCAAATAGAAAAGTACAAGCTTTAAATTTTCTTTTTTATTAAACTTTACATTGACTTTACATTGACTTGGTCATTCTGTGGCTGAATTCACTTCTCTTGGGCCCTCCATTATCTGGTTGTTACCTTACCCTTTTGGTTTTTGGTTTTTTTTTTTTTTTTTGCCAGTTGTTTCATACAGTATATTTGGGATAATTCCAGAGGTTTAAGAGCCTCTCTTCCCATCTGCCTTCTTGAAACTGTGCAGTGTGAATCGGTACTGCCATCTGGGTAGGAATATGATCTTCTGATGGAATGGAATAATTTTATGTAAACTACAATGAATATATTATATGAATGGGAGACAGAGATGTCAATGAAAATCTAGCTCCACCCGTTGATCGGAGAAATCTTTCCTTGGCTAGAGCAACTAAACCATTTCCCATTCAGGTTGTTGGATACTAAATGAGGTTCTTCCAAAGAGCTACACTTTCACTTAGAGCCCTGGAAACAGAAATTATAAGGGCACCAAAACTGAACATGAGTCTATTTATGGTGGACACGTAACATCTCAATAGAAGCAACGTGGGAGTAGCTAGGTATTACATCCTCTCCGGAACATTGATGTCAAATCCCTGATGCTGATATACAGTAGAATTCAGTTCTAGTAAGAGGCAGAAGTTTCTTGCCTTTTCGTAGATTGCAGTGGAGAAGACTAGCAGAATATCCTTGTTTTGCCCTCAACAGCAGTCCCGGGGAACTTCACACCCGTTTTTTTTGTTTTGTGTTCCTTACCCTTCCTTCTTGCAAGGTAAGGAACTGTGGATATATGGCGTGCTTGATCCCCAGAGTACTTGATCCTTCTCTTCCTATTGCAGAAATGTCCCTAATATTTCAAAGAACCAAGCTGCATTTTAGCCCATGAGTGAAGGTGAGATATATGGAAATAAATGCTGGTCCTGGTCCAGCCCTTTGATAGTCTATGAGACTGATTTCAGTGTACCAGATTTAGACTCTTATACAGCAGCTAGGATGCACTTGAAGCACAAGATATCTTTGTGAACAAAATGAATACTTACCTTCATTCTCCAAATTCCGCAATTTCTGGGGTTGAAATTAATGTTAATAAAGGTCTTCTAAGTTATTTGAGTAAAAAGTGTTATGATACAGGTAATCTACAGAGAAGAGTTTAGTAGAAAACCAAACCTTTAGTTTTCTGCTGAAGAGAAACATGTATATTATCTATATATATTCAAATATTGTCCCTGTTTCATTGTATTACTTGAACATTTTCAAAATTCTTAGCTATTTAATATGTACATCTTCTGCTAAATAAAGTTAGGCTTATTGATGGGGAGAATAATCGACAATAGTTTAGCTTGATTACCCTGGAGTGGCAAGTAATAGTCTCTACTGGCTAAGGATTAAAAAATGACCCAAATAATATTATCTAGTTTACTTTGCTTCTAAGGATATGTAACGCAATGGAGATCTGCAGAAATTGGTCAGGCTGTGACTTTGCTGTCTTCCTAGAACCTGCTTCAAGAAGTTCTGAATCAAACCAGTGCAGAAATTTTAAGGAATTGCATAAACTTATGTCATAAAAAGTTTTGCTTTCTTTTAATTACAGAAAAAAAAATCAGACTTATTTGAATTAATTAAAGAACAAGAGTTGACAATAAGTAGTGGAGAAGAAATAAAGTAGAGATAACCAAAATATCACAAGTGGAAAATGAGGGACAGTGGGGAGATTCCTCCCCCCACTCCCTTCTGTTACGTCAAATTAGTTATTTGTACCGGCCTTTTATATTTTTGCAAAAAAATTAGTAGCACCTACCCAGAGAACTGAGGGAGAACTTGGCTTGTTACCAGTAGCCAATGCAGCTTTGCATGCATTTGTACATCACTTTCTACTTCAGAGAGATGTAATAGTGTTTCCGGAGATGTAATATAGTAACTTTCCTTTATGTTACCCTGCCTAAAAATGCACCAGGCTACTCTACAGCAAAAAATAAATCAAGCAAACAAATGAAAAAAATCCCATTGCCTTTTTCAGAGGAGCCTCATTGATTAGTTTTAGGTATCTCTGAAGCAAGGATATCTTGCACAAATGTTACCGCACCATGCCTATGGGCTGGCTATTCAAGTAGAATAAGGTAAAACAAGAAAACAAAACAATTTACAGCACAGGAATTGATTTCTGGAACTGCACGCATGCATTCCCTTGTGCTTCCCGAGGAAACGGCAAGGAGTTTCTCTTGGTAACTCAAAGACCTGTGCGTAGGCTGCTTTGATAGCACTGCTGACTTCAAGGAGTCGGGATCCGCGGAAACCTCCACTCGCTTTCAACTCCCTTGAGCTACAGAAACCAGTTGGGTAGTTCTGCTGGAGCACATTTGCTCTATGATATCTGCTAAAGCTATTTAGAGCTACAAGGGAAATTACAGCTGGTGACTAGAGGAGGTTTGAAGGATGAAATGTCTGTTATCCAGACACATAAATTCTTCTTCCACTCTCGCAGAGGAGGTGACTTTCTGACCAGGAACTGGAGCAGCTGTTCCCAGTCCACTGACAGCATGGGAAGCGCAGCCTTGTGAGGGTACCCAGGCTGGAGAGCAACTTCAGAGCTGGCTGCCTTCGAGCTGAGCATCTGCCTGAAGAGTCCCAAAACCTGGAAGCTGTAGTCTGCTTCTCATTCAGAAACCTGGTTAATCCTTCATCAGACTTCCTTTAGTGAAGCAGCACTGTTATGCTCCAGAGCATTTAAATAAAAATTTTAAAGTCCTGCTTGGCAATTTCATTAAACTCATTTACACTCCTGCAAGGTGTGTGAGGGGGTTGATGGGCGGGGATGAAAGAGGCCGCTGCTATTACTCCTCGAGACTGTCATAATTTATAGGCAGTAGAGAACGAGTTAATCATTTCACAGCTTAAATAGGATAAATCCTGCAGGTTTCAGATTAGTGGCTTTGGACATATGATATAAGAGATCGTGAAATATGCAGGTGTATGCTTTGTTGGTGGCATGGATACCCAAAACCACACGCTCTTGGAATCCGTTATTGGACTACAACAAAAAATAACAAAACCAGGAATGGACAGATGTGCAACAGAACCCCACCTGAGCTTGTCTCCTCTCTTCTGCTTGTAATCACACCCTAAAGGGATTAGGAGTTAAAAACACGTAGCAGGTTGGCCACCTCAAATTTATTTTCCTCTTTCTGAATCTTTTCTGAAAATAATGGTTCTGGTTGCTTGTCTTTAAAGAAATGACAATGCGGAGGAGACTTTACAGAAGGTATCTGAAGTTAGTCTGACGTTCTGGTGAAGGAATTTCAGATTTGAAGACTGGCTGCTCTTGGAGTGACCGCAATCTGGAACAGTTTTCATGTGTTGTCACTGCTAATTTTCAGTAACAATTACAAAAAATTTTCTTTTGGACAGAAAATAACACAATAATTGTTCACTTGGCATTGGGCACACTAAATGCCCAGCAAGCAAGTACCAATAAAGATTCAGTAAGGAAAATTAGAGATGCTATTTTAGCAATGGTTGCTGTTCTGATGGCAAAAGTAAATGGGAGTATATTCAGTGTTGAGACATTGCCAGTGATCCAAAGGTTACAGGACTTTGATTTGCTTTCTATGCCAACCTAGAAAGAATCAGATTCAGTAGGAATGGGAGTGAAAGAATGTGGAGGACGGGGACAAAAGTGCATGAACTCCAAATGCCTATCATTCAAATTATTTTGACAATAACCCAGACTGGGCAGAGCATACCGAAAAGAAAAGACTACCTTATGCAGAGGAGATGAATTCTTGCAGAGAACAGATTACATGATTCCTGGAAGGTTTGAATTATGATAATTCAGCATCAGAGCAAATATCTGAAGTTCTTTTTAATGTTAGAAAGAATTCTGCTGAAAAGCATAAAACTTGAAATGAAAGAAATTTGCCTTCTGTTTCCAAGATAAGAATGTTCCTGAAAAGCTTATATTATATATTTATTAGCAGAGAGTTCACAGATGGCTTCCCTAGCAGTTCACTTTGCAGACACACGTTGCTGACTTCATGAGCTAATAGAAAGAAAACCCTTTTTCTGCATACCTAGCCTATAGTGGTTAGATTTATTAAAGAATAATGCACATAATCCCCATATATAAACCGGTCAAGGGATATTTTCTGCAAGCTTAAGTGCCTCACATGATTTTTCTTTCAAATTTTTTTTTTTCAACCAAAGACTAGTGACTTTGGTTTACAAGATTACTGGGCTTTGTGTTCTAGTTCTTGCTGTTAATTCTTTCCAGAACTGGTAAAAATGCAGGGTGCTGATGTGTATTTTTCTTTCCAGTTCTTCAGTGAGTGAATGCCTTCTTCCTTATGTCAGAAGATACGGTCTCATCAAGGATGATCCTCATCTCACTGGGAGAAGTAAATACTGGAGCACGAGATTTAATTCCTCATACTTCCCTGTTTGTCTGAAAAAAACAGAGGCATCCATGCTGTATTTTAGGACCAGATCATCGACTACAATAAATCAGCATAGCTCTGGTGACTTCACATGTTTTTAAATGTCACAAGTGGTAGTCCATGAAACAAACAGAAACCGGATTAGTTGCACATCAATTCTACAATATTGAAAGAAAATAATAGCTGCAGAAGGTAATGTGCTGAAGAAGAGACAAAGGAAAGCCCTGTAAGTTTGTGTTGTTACCTTAGGAGCTATCAGACACGTCTGCAAAACCACTTTTTGAGTAGCATGAGTTTTCACTTCAATTGGAGCCATTATTTGCAGACAAAAGTTTTGCTAATGGAGGAAGGGAAAAAGGTGTATCAGAAAGAGATACGGATCTTTGTAAAAGAAGGCATAGAAGGACACAAGCGTAATTACGCTGGACTGACTGTGGAGGTCATGATAGAATAACAGGTATCAAAGGATGCAAAAGCAGAGGAGCGTTGGCATGGTGACTGGGAGGCACTTTACTATTAAATACAGTACACTTTCCATGAAAACATAGAATAGAAGCCTGATCACAAATAATGCTGGGTTTTCAGTGATTCACGTTACCAAAAAATCAATTAAAACCCTGGTATTCTGCAACACTAAATATAAATTTTGTTTTCAGCTGGATATAACTTTTTACAATTTTATAGATTTCAAGGCTACTAGCAACTACTCTTACCCCTTGTATATCATAGGGCATTACTTCTCACCAGGTTACTCTTACTGGTTTCACTTACAGTCTTTTAAAAATAGATAACTGTTTTCCTTGAAACCTTAAATCTCCTACATTATTCTTATATTATTGTGCCTAGTTAGAAGACGCTGTGCTCCATTCTCCAGTTTGGATAGTATTTCAGTGATCACTGAAGACCAGGTAACAGTTATGTGAAAAACCTACCTTTGCCTACATATGGTTTATATAACGTTTTCCATTGTTTCTAAATAGTGTTTTGAAAACAGTTTTTTATAACTGTGGTGAATCTGAAAGCTTTGTGTTCTTAAAGGACATGCATGATGAAATAGAGACCTGTTCATCTGTGTGGGAACCATAAAAAAAGAAAATGGGTGAAGTGACCAAATCTCTGTTACCTGATGTCTGTTCTCAAAGGTCTTTATAAATTTACTGAACGTCTAGTTGGGAGACAAATCTTGTGATGTGTTCTCTGCGTCGAATTATTTTATTTCAAACTACAACAGCCTAATTAGTCGAGTTTAGGTCTCTGTTTTAAGGGAGTGGTCACTCTAGCTCCCAGGTGTCTACTGACTATCATTATGGTAAAGTTCAGCTATACAAAAATGTAGTCTTATCTAAGCAGACTTTGAGATCGTTGTGTGTGTTATTGATATTCCTCCTGGACAGCCGGAAACATTTCTATGTTGCATTTACAGAACCTTATATCCTCCATAATTTTATTTTCCTTGCTTATGTACATGTACATCTGTGTGCACATGCATCCGTGAAAATTCTGTCCAAATAGCTGCTTGGTGCCTTTTTCACACTGGTGTTCTTGGTTAGGACTCTCTCTTGAAGGTTTGAAGTGACACTCATTCCACCGAAGCTGTGGCAGAGATGGTGTAATTAGCATCAGGTCAGTGTGGTCCGTTTAGATTTGAAAGGTATCCACTTCTTTGCACACTTACATTATTATTAACAAGGCCCTGTGCTTAGCTTCCAAACTCAGGTGGGATGTCTCTTTCTGTTCATTCCTCGCTTTTGGGTTGCCTGGCTGAGTTTGGTTAAACCTCTAACTTCTGTGATACCAACATTAAAGTACGTTTAACTTCCTCGTCCTCCCCCCACCCCCCAAACCTCTGATCCAATCTTCTCTTTCTTTTTTTCTTTTAGTGTAGGCTTTTTTTCCCTCCTTCAGTGTGCAGATGTTGTTTTGCATATCATATCACGTGTGATAATGACATTTTCAGCTCTAGAGTACACAAGTGTGGGTCTTGTACAGTGTGTTTACATTTGATAGGAGACAATTAATGTAACTGAAGTGTTGTAAAATGATTTCCCCTCTCCAGGTATTCTTTCTTCTCTTTTGAAAGGTAGCTTACTCTGTAATGCTAAACCAGTTTGTAGGCACAAAACCTGACAGCAGAATTCTTTAATATAGTAGTACACACATCTCTTTTATATCTAAAAAGATGGATAGTTTAGGTATCCGTCTATCTAATCTATCTAGATAGATATGTGGTGAAGATTGTTTACTCCTTTTTTACATTTTTAACCACGAGAAGGTTACAGTCTTACAGGTCAATGGGATAATTCAGGTTGGAAATGATCTTAAGAATTCATCTAGTCCAACCTCCAGTTCAAAAAAGCAGCTGTAAGGTCAAAATTGTTGGGGAGTTTATCTTGTCACTTCTCGAAAACCTCCAAGGATGGCAGCTGCACAGCCTCTCTGGGACACCTGTTCCACTGGTGGACTGTTCTCATGGTGAAAGATATTTGCTTATATCCAGCTGGAACTTCCCTTCCTTCAATTTATACCCATTGGCTCTCATTCTCCTACCATGGACCATTTCATGATAATCTCCATAGAGGTACTAGAAGGCTGCTGTTAGGCTGCTGTAAGCCCACAGTCTTCTCCAGGCTGAATAAGCAAAGTTCCCTCAGCCTGCCCTCACATGGCATGTACTCCATCCAGCCCATCTTGGTGGCTCTCCAGTGGATGCACTGCACGTTCATCAACGTTATTATTTCAACGTGGTACACAAAGCTGGGAGTAATATTCCAGATGTTGTCTGACAAGTGCTGTGTAGAGGGGAAACAGTACTTTCCTTGATCTATTTGCTATGCTGCTGTAAATACCATCCAGGAGACAGTAGGCTTGCTTTGCTGCTGGGGCACACTGCTGACTCACATTGGGCTTGAGTTTACCAGGATCTCCAGACCATTTTTAGCAGAGCTACTTGCCAGGCAGTCAGTCCCCAGCCTGTACTGGTGCAGGGGACTCTTCCTTTCTACATACAAGATTTTGCACATGTCCTTGTTGAATTTTACAGGGTTTCTATAGGCTTTTACCTCCATCCTGTTTGAAGTGTCTCTGTACAATGGCCCTGCCCTCAAGCTTACCATCTGGTCCCACCCATTTGATGTCGTCTGAAGCCTTGACGAGCGTGCACTCCACTGTGTCCTCCAGGTCATTGATAAAGGTGTTGAGCAGGACAGGTCTCCTTTTGTTACCAACATCAAAGTAGAATATAACCCATAAATGAATACCCTCTGAGCCTAACCACACAACCATCTCGTGTTCCCTCTACTGTGGGAGACAGTGTTGAAAGCCTTGGAAAGCCGAAGTGAATGATATCTGCTGCTCTCCTGTCATCCATGGATCCAGTTACTTTTTCATCGAAAGAGATCACAGAATCACAGAATCACAGAATGGTAGGGGTTGGAAGGGACCTCTGTGGGTCATATAATCCAACCCCCCTGCCGGAGCAGGGTCACCCAGAGCAGGCTGCACAGGACCTTGTCCAGGCGGATCTGGAATATCTCCAGAGAAGTAGACTCCACCACCTCTCTGGGCAACCTGTGATCAGAGTGTTCTCACATGATTTATCTTTGGGAGATCCATGTTGGTTGTTCCCTGTCACCTTAGTCTCTGTAGCAAGCAAATGTGCTCCAAGAGAATTTGTTTAATCATTCTCTTTAATCATTTTCTTGACTGAATGAGGCTGACTGACCCTGAAGGTCCCCTTTTCTGCCCTTTCTTTTTGATGACTGTGGTGTTTGGCCATCTCCAGCTCTCATGGATTTCCCCTGACCTCCATCAAATTTCAAAGATGACAGAGAGTGGTCTTGCAAGGATGTCAGCCAGTTCTCTCCACTTTCTCTTTCTGTCTAGTCCGGTGGACATGTATGTATCAAGTTCTCTCCAGTAATCCCTGACTCGACCCTCATCCACCACTCTTAGTTCCTCTCTCTGAACCCTGTCTCTACGCACGGAGGCCTGGGAAACCTTGCTGCTGAAAAATGAGGAAAATCAGGCATTGAGTACCTCATCCTCACCTGTGTCTGCTCTTGGCAATCACCTACCCCCTTCAGCAGCATTGCTATTTTTTCCTTGTTCAGCTGTTCACTGCTGATGTACCAGTGTAAGCTCTTCTTTCTGCCTTTGGCACTTCTTGCAAGTCTGCAGTTAAACTGGGGTTTTCCCAGCAACACCCTAACACCATGCCCAGATGTTTCCAAATTTCTTCTTTGTAGGCGTTCCCTGCTTCATCCTCCTGTGTATTACACCTTTGCAGTGCAGCTCTGTCATGACTTGCCCACTAAGCCAGGCTGGTCCCCTTATTAATCTGCTTGTTTTCCAGAGTGTTGGGTTGGACCATTCATGCACTTGGAGGCTGCTGTCCTTAAAGCCCTACAGCTTCTCTGAGCTCTTCTTCTTTCATGTTCCCAGGACCAACATATCCTATAACACTGCTGACATTTCTTGTTACAGATTTGTGGTATTCCTTATTGAGCAACTGCCTTTTTCCTTGTTTATAGCTGATTTCTTGTATTACTTGTTATGTGAATGTCAGGTTTTAAAATGTAATAATCACTTAACATCATTTGAACCTTGATATTCCCTGGCTGAGAAGGCACTGAAGCCATGTGCAAATAAAACTTGTTCGTGCTGCCTAACCCCAATCAGAGTTACGGCACTGTTCCACAGCATCTCTGCTGGATGAACCAGAACTGGCACATCCATTGATTTCTACCAGCTGTTTTCTGCCAATTCCAGTTCCTGACAGGTAGCAAGCTGTGTAGCTGGCAGCAAAGAATCTCAAACAGTTCAAATATGCCCCAGGGAGGGCAATTGCTTACCCTAAGCACATCAAGGAATCGCTATTATGCTTCACGAGATACATATACATTCGCCACATCTGTCTCCTATTATTTGTACTCAGAACTGACAAAGGACTGAGATAAACATGTGCCTTTTTAATACCGCAGAAGAACAAGGTGCTTGTAAAAAACACATCGTAGACATCTCAGTGAATAATTTCATGATGAAACTTCTTTTGTATATTCTGTGAAATATTTCTGTAGCTGATCTATACTTTAACTATAAAAGACCAAATCATCCATTTAAATACCAAGACAGCCTATTCAAGTACTTTAAATCTAAATTTGTACATTTTCATCTGGTGCTTTGACAGTCTCACAACACAGTACAAGCAGCCTTAATCTGGGGACCTGCTGCCTTCTTCAGTTCCTTTTTGCTTCCTCTGGGAGATATCCTCACAAAGACTTCACCAGCCAGAGGACGCTGTAAAATGCCTTCTGAAACATTAATGGATTTGGAGCAAGCCACCATAGCTCGACAAGCTACTTCTCCTCAAATGACCCATGCAACAGACCGTGTCCAGGCTCCAAGCTCGTTTCAAAAGGAAAGAGCTTTGCCTTTGCTTTTGCTTCTGTAATGAGGTAAACGTCATTAAGTAATGCAGGCCAGATGATAAGTGGTAATTTTTCACACCATGACAAGGCAGCTGCTCATGATTCCCTGTCCTTCTCCATGTTGCTCCAGGCAAAAGCGAGGTGATAAACTCAGAAGATGTTTTGTGCCCGTAGCTGCTTTGGAAGTGAGCGGGAGATGGAGGACGAATCGTACTTTACAAAGTGAGCATTATTAGGTAAAGCAGAGACATGTTCTCGTGGAAATATTAATATGTCTCTGTGGGAGAGCTTATTTTGGTAGTAGTCTTACAGGTCTCAAAACCTGTCCAGTGACTGCACTTTTAAGATCTTGAATCAGTTGACAGCCATTAGTATAAATTCCAGTTTTGTCTCCTTCTCAAAATTACAGTAAGAGATCAGGCATTTGAAGCAGCAATATGCAGGTGCCTTCTATCTAATAAGATGGTGCTGGATCTAGCAAGTCAATATCTGGTATTATGTAGAAGAAAGACATTTGGGAAGCTGCCTGTTGGCTTCATTTAGAGCTGTTCATGTTCAGAGGCCCAGCATTTGTAAGTAATGTGGATTTTTTTTTTTCCATTTTTTTTTTTATTGCTTGAAGGCTAAGCAGAGAGTACAGATGCTCACTTTGTAACTGATTTGGAGTGACAGGGGTTTAGTGTAGCCCTGCAGTTACTGACCTGAAGCATTCATGATTCTGTGCCTTAAGCAAGAAGGAATAAATTATTCTACTACCTTTCACTGTCATTTTAAATCTGTAAAGGAGCTGTGCAGTATAAAAACTTTAAGACTGTGATTCTATTGTTAACATATGATTCCATTAAATGAGCTGTCAAAGATTAAAACAAGCTGTTGCCCAGTGCAAGTGTTGTTATTATTTTTTCAATCAGAAACCAATAAAACATTTTATAACGGGATTCTAAAGTGTATTTGTTAATTACAGTGATCATATAGTCTTTCAAATGCTAATGGTCTGACTCAAATTTCACTTTGTTTAGTTGTGTTAGAAGTTATGATTAAAGAATGGTATAGCTTTATAGTTGTTTTACTGCCATCTGTGTGCACCAGGCAATAACTATGTACAGATGGTTGTGATTCAGAGACAGGTTGCCACATGCAAAAAAAGTATGTTTCAGTTATTTTAATAAGATTTATTGCAGCAGTCACAGTTAAATGCTTGAACCTTAATGATAATTGCTACTAATCCTTCAAGAAAAATGATCAGAGTTCAGTAAACCACAAGGAGCAGATTTTGCTGTAAACTTCAGAAACATCTCACTGCAAAGGTATGCTTCATGTTTTCATTTTATACTTCCCCCCCTCTTTCTTTCCTGATTGTTTATTCCTATACCTTTGCTTTTGCAGCATTTGGTATGAAAAGGCAAGAGATCATCTCTCATCCTCTGTTTTCCTTCCCAGGTGTCATTATTTATGTTGATACACTTGGAGACTCCTGAAGTAATTTAAATAAACGAGAACAAATCTGGTAGTAAACCCCAAGATGATACCTCACAGAACTCGCGATTCCTTTTTATTAGTGACTGGGCCATGTTCAGACCCCAAACGTGGCCTTTTGCTTCTGTTTCCATGATAGAAGCGGTGATTTGGATTCTCTTTTTGGGCTAACATCTTACATCTGTACTTGACTTCTGTACTCAGCAGCAACTTCCAAATTGTTGTAGTCCAGACCAAGAGTGAGAGAACCTTTGTAGCATCCTAAGGATCTGCAGACTGATACCCTTTGTGAACCAAGAAGCTGAAGGAAGTCTTGCGCATGGCCTCACAGAAGTATAGGTAGAATATGAGTTCGTGTCTAAGAGGTTTCTTCAGCCTAAACTCTTCAATGCTCCAAGAGGTCCAGTTCATCCTCATGATTTTTAACTTAGATTATTCTTTACCTTCTATCGGATAGTGAAATTTTCAGCTAAATTAATGTAAGTGGTAGCATGCGTAAATTAAGTGTGTGTGTGTGTGTGTGTGTGTGTGTACGAGGGTGTGTGTGCATATACGTAGGTAAAAGTGTACACATGTACGTAATGTGTATGTATAGAGAGAGTATACCATCCTAATTACAGATGGACTTAAATAGAGATTTGTTTTTAGAAACCGTTCTGGAGTTTTGCTTTCAGTATGATTCCAGAGTGGATTTTAATTTAGACTGGTACCTTTTTTTGGTGGTTGGGACAAGATCTGACATACAACTTATAGAGGGAAACAGGTGAGACGTAGAAAAGGTCAGGAGTCCAGGAAAGTTATGCCAATTGATTTTTATGTACTTGTCATAGTCTAGTTTTCACTTGTGATGTTACAGAAATTTGGAATTCAGATGCGTATGAGAGAGAAAGTGCCATAGATACTAGACAACAATCTTGAAGACTTCAGGAAGAAATATGATCACTGTGATAAGATTTTTCCGCTTCCTGTTGGTGCTGAGTTTGTTCTGTAAATTCTTAGCACCAGCTATACTGTGAATTGCCATAAGCAGTCACGGAGAAATCACAGCTACAATGTCCTGTTATACACTAGGAGCTGCGATACCCTTCATATCAAGTGGTTCAGTATCCATCTGTTTTGCAAAGTAGTCGTTTTGTTAACATCTAAGCTCTAATGCAATGAAAATAATTGCAGTAGCGTGTAAAAGAAGGCTGTTTTCCTCTTCCTCTTTCTTGTGTGTGACCTCTTTTTCTTTTGTGAAACTCTCTTGCTTTGTGGATGAATTTCAGGACTAGAAATAAAAAAAAAAAAAAAGGGAAAAAAAGGGCAGCAAAAAGTGACCTTTTCTCTCATCTTTCTGTATCTTGTGAAATACAGTTTTGCAGTGCCCCAAGGTGAGGAAGGTTGTCACTTTTTGTCTGTGTGCATTATTATTCTCTGCCACCGTGAAGTTGCATTTAAGGGGAAGGGTGCTAAATCCTATTTTCACTCAAGGCTGTGATGAAACAGACTGAGAAACCACCTCAGTTTCTGGATTGTTGACTTTCTTGTTGCTGGTTAAATAAAAGAAAAGGAAATTTTTAACAGTGTTCTGCTAGCTTACAAAATTGTTTACAGGTACTTTGGGCTCTGCAATTCTGAAATTCTCAGTTGCATGAAGAGTAGTGAACATTTTGTACTTCTCTTTCACACTCAGAATATTTATAAAGCTAAATATCTTAATGATGGTTGTTGAATACTGTACACCATTTTTTATTCAAGATTATCCCTTGGACAAATCCTTAATGTGTTTTTTTGCTGACACTTGTGGCTGTTAAAATTAAAAAGCAGTGTTAAGGAAGTGCTCAAACACTCTTTGAACCCTCTAAAGGCATACCTGAAGAAGCTGGCCACTGACGCATCTTCAGGTAAAGGTTGTCAGAGGGCAGATCAGTCCTAGGGCTGCCTTATGGTCGTTGCCACCTACCAGCATCTTCCAAAGACTACTCATTTGGTTACTGAGAGAGGTTTGACTTTCCAGTCTGGAGAGGTGCAGATGAGCATGGAGTGAAGGAAGGGAAGAGTACTGACCCTGCAAGAATTCCTGAGTAGCCAGGAATGAAATCATTTTTATGGCTGCTTTGGGCCATTGAGCTGCGCAGAGAAGTTGGAAGACGCCAAAGAAATGGCCTTGAGCTCCCTTAGGAGTAAACGGTAAAATTGTGCTGTGTTTCCTTGGCCTCCTCTGTACAACGTGCTGCAGATCAGCAAATCTAGTGGCAACAACCACGCAAAGCAGGCTACACTTTGCACTAGGGTTAGCTGTGCTGTTAGGAGACAGCAGCTCTGTTATTAGAAAGTTGTGGAAACAGTAACTGCCCAAATGGAAATTTCCAGCCATACTGGCAATTGAGCTTAAAGTCATGTTCTAATCAGGAATATTTAAGCAGTTTTAAATGAGCACGCAGGGACTCCAGGGAAGAACTGCATCCCTTTCTGTCCTAGCCTTACCTGCTGTGTGTCTGTCTCTATGTACAATAGTCTATAAATATGTGTGAGCATCTGTTACTGTATTCCTTCCCGTCTTCCCTCCACAAGCCAAGATTTCCATAGTCTGCTGCCATGGCACTTGTATATGACATTTTGAATGCATGAAGTGCAAAAGCATGACATTTTGAATTAGAAATTAATTTAACAAACGTGTCTGTGGAAAAACTTTTGGATCCTCAAAATTCGTCAAATGATATTTTGAAAAGTTAAAAAGAAATTGCACAAAATGAACTGAGGAAAGTTTAATGCAAAAGTTAAGGGGAAAAACATTCACTGCTTGAGAGGCATCATGAGTCTAACAGAGGACGTGAATCTGATGAGCGACATTAGCCAAGTCACTGCTTAGTGCTGCTGTTTCATTTCTGTTGGTCCTCTCCCGTTTAAACTTTTTTCTGGGCAAAGACACTCAGGCTAGACAGTCTCCAACGGTAGCCCATTCTCAGCTGCAAACTTGATTGCAGTGGTCCCTGCAAACTAAGATAGTATGAGCAATAATTATTTATCATTTCTGAGCTGCTGCAGAAAGTTAAAAATAAGTTAGTTGAGGATGGGCAAAGTTGTCAAATTATGTAAGTATGCAGATGGAAATCATTTGCAAATTCAATTGGCTTGCAACAAAAATCAATGCAAATAAGTACATATATTTAGTTATACCACATGCCACATAGAATCTCAAGACTGGTGACCTTGATTATTAGATTGGCCTGTTCTAGATTGAATAAAAAGTAAGGCATCCCTGCATGATATTTTAAGTGGGTTTTTTTTCACTTTTTGAAACTGAAATTTTGGAAAGGACTAAATTATACGAACAAGTTCAAAGCTCAAAAGTGGGTGCCTGTCCTGTTTTCAGATCCACAAAAATCACATAATCACAGAACTATAGGGGTTGAAAATTACTTCTCTAGATCATCTGGTCAGAGCCCCTGCCAAAGCAGGGTCACCCAGAGCAGGCTGCACAGGACCCCGTCCAAGTGGGTTTTGAATGTCTCCAGAGAAGAAGAATCCACAACCTCTCTGGGCAACCTGTTTCAGGGCTCCGTCACCCTCAGAGTGAAGAAGTTCTTCCTCGGGTTCAGATGGAACTTCCTGTGCTTCAGTTTGTGCCCGTTGCCCCTTGTCCTGTCGCTGGGCACCACCGAAAAGAGTTTGGCCCCATCCTCCTCACACCCGCCCTTGAGATATTTGTAAGCATATATTAAGTCCCATTGCAGCCTCCTCTTCTTCAGGCTGAACAAGCTCAGCTCTCTCAGCCTTTCCTTGTAGGAGAGAAGGTCCAGGCCCTTCCTCATCCTTGTAGCCCTCCGCTGGAGCCTCTCCAGTAGCTCCTCATCTTTCTTGAAGTGGGGAGCCCAGCACTGGACACAGTACTCCAGATGGGGCCTCACTAGGGCATAGTAGAGGGGAAGGAGAACCTCCCTCGACCTGCTGGCCACACTCCTCCTAATGCACCGCAGGATGCCATTGGCCTTCTTGGCAACCAGGGCACACTGCTGGCTCATGGTCAACTTGTCGTCCACAAAATGGAGGCTAATATTTTCTTGAGACCTAATTAAGAACAATGAGCTTCCTGTTAGTTGCAGGATTGGGGCCAGACGGTGGCAGCCCATAAGGAAAATGGAGAAAGGGTTTACATATTAGGTGGTATCAGAGATTTTTCTTCACGTCTTGAAAGCAGGCAGTATTTCTGCCTCTTCCTTGGACTGTCAATGTGCCCCACTCTAAGAAGCTCTCTTCTCTCTCTCTGGTATAGCAGTGAGTGGACAAGATTTGGCCCCTTCGCTACTGAAAACACAGGGAAGAGGTTCTCTGAGAATCAGAAAGAGTCTCTGCCTCTCTCCCTCTATGAAGCAGAGAATAGGAAGAGTAAGATCTATTGTGTCTCTAGTCTTTTGATCCTTTTTTCTTTCTGTAACTCAGGATTTCATGATGTATTTTAGAATAAAGAGTTTCAGTGAGATTGTTGGGGTGATTCCACACTGGATGACTTCTTCAGTGGAGGTCTTCTCCCAGGCTTCTGCACATTCCTCTACATTGCTATGAACTGTTCTGTCACACCGTGGTCTGTCATTTGATGCATGTGTGTCATCAGCATCCCACATTATTACACAATGTATAGTGGAGTAATATATACATGTTTATTAATTTAAAATCCTGTTTGCTGTGAGCAGTAATATCACTTAGCTACAGTCGTTTTCCACTTCATTTGGTAGCCTACTAATTTTAACTGCATGACACTAGTTACTAGTCTGGCAGCTAAACCTTATATTTTCTTTGTGTTTCTTTTAATTAAATTCATTTTTGTTAAAAATACTGATGGAAGCATGTAAGATTTTAACATCTGATCCTTTTGAGATCTCCTAATCTTAGCCCAAACCTGGAGCAGGTGTCCCAGCCCCATGTGCAGGTGGTTTTTGAATATTTCCAAGGATGGAGACTCCACAGCCTCTCTGGGCATCCTGTGACAGTACTTGGTCACCATCGGGGTGAAAAAATGCTTCCTGACGCTCAGATAGAGCCTCCTGTGTTTCAGTGTTTGCCCATTGACTGTGGTCCTGTCGTAGAGCACCGTCCTCTTTGCACCCTCCCTTCAAACACTTCTGCACATCAGTAAAATCCCTCTGAGCCTTCCAAACAGTCCCAGCTCTCTCAGACTTTCCTCACAGGAAAGATGCTTTGGTCCCTTAATTAGCTTGATGGCCATTCATTGGACTTTGTCCAGTCTGTCCATGTCTCTCTCATACTGGGGAATCCAGAACTGGACCCAGTGCTCCTGACCAGCTCCCTGTGTACCCCTGGTTCCTCTGTGTGTCTGCTTTCACTGCTGGCCTTTTGTATTTTTGTCGTTTATGCTGTCTTCAAATTATTGTCTGTTTCTTCTCAGCAAACCATGTGGTAAGTGAGATCAGAGAAGAATCTGGAAGTCTGCTAGAGCCTGTGACATGGTCACTAGCAATAGACATGCAGATGGGAAACAGAAGAAAGACCAAGAAAACCTATATAGACTCAGAAGAATGGTTTGGTTATAGGAAAAGCAAGAGATTTCAGCGCATTCTCAACATAGATATATTTGAGAAACAATATATGCCAATGCAAACTGCAAAACGTTGACAGAAATTTGCAAATTTTTCTTTTTTTGTTAAGAACCCTGTCCTTTTCATCTCTGCTTTTCCCCTCCAAGCTTAGCTCTTGTGCTTAATGTCATCAAGTAAAAATTTATACTTGTACCACAGCTAATCGCCTTTGAAACATTTTAGTATTTCAGGTATTTGACAATCAAGTGGTTTTAGTTTCACCAAAAATCTTACTAGAGGAAGAAGTGTTCATTTTCAAAAACAGGGTGTCAGAGGCAAAGGGAAACCATATGTTGTCCAAAATTAAAACAGTAAGTCTATGACAAAGAATTGCAAATAACTTGTAGCTCTGAACTCTTCTGAGACAAGAATGATATCATTTTTTTCTGCTAAAGTTATTAGATGTAAGCAGCCTGACTTCTGTTTTAAGAAAAACGTACTTAAACAGGGTCATACAGAGGTCAAAAAGTAAACTCATTAAGTGTGGGAACAAGCAGCCTTCTCTGCTTGTTCAGGATGTGCAAACATTCCAGAAAGGTACGAATTCATGCAACCTCTCTGTGTAACAGCTACACAGAGAGTTCTGCAACTTCTTTTTCTCGTTCTTTCTCTGTAATGCACCTCTGTAGAATGGTGTCGGGTTTTCTGGATGCAGCTATCGTTCAGGACTTGCAAAAATGTTTCTCCTCCTCAGACTCGTGTCCCTCTGCCCAATCTTACCTATCTGGTTCTCTCAACCTTTATTTATATACTCACAAATCATCTCAAGATCAAATTTAATGTGTTAAAACTGAGTATCTGCATAAAAAAATTGCCATGGCATTTTTATTCCTGAAGATGGCATCAATGACAATTTGCTATGGATTTTTTTACGGTCTTGGAGGAGTTGAAGTTTTTCTGATTTTTCCTTGGTGAGTCCATTTGTAAATCCACCTACCACTGCCATTGTGCTCAAAACGTTATTTGGGTTCAGTCATTTTCTCCACAGGATACTCCTTCCCCCTTATCTCTGTTGTCGATGCTGTTTTCTTCCACTTCATCAGAACTCTATCCTTTTACTGACCTTCCCATAACATGCCATCTTCCAGCTATTTTTCTGGCTTTGCACTGTATTTTTTGAATTCTCTGCCCTGTTGTATTTGGACCTACCTATCAGATCTCATTGTGTAGCCTTTATTTCTAGGTTCCCTTAATTTTTCCAGATCTTCTTCATGTTCTTTGAGGTTTCTTTGGGGTGCCCCACAGTATATTCCCTAGTTCTGTAACCCAAAACCTCCTCTCTCCTTGTTTCTTCACAAGACACACATCTCTTCCAATCCAAACTCTATCAGCCAGAAGTGTTCTTTGCCCCACAATAGCATAAAACTGGAAATAAGAAAAGGATCCAGGCAAGAAAATCAAATAGCATGTAGTTGAGCTAACAGGAAACATGAAAGATTCCAATAAATTGTGTAAGTTTACTGTTGTAAGGTGTTCTTTTCTTGCCCTGTTCTATCTCATTGTTTTCATCTGCGTGACATATAAAGTTAGATCATAAAATCTTCCTGGAGGGGATGGCATCTTTTATTTTCTTTTTAATGCACCTAGCACAGGATGTAAACAACCATATTGTAAAATACATACAGTATTTTCTTTTTTTTAAGAATTTTCTAGAAGAATCGTGAATAATGTAAAGCTTTATTTCGGCTCCCGATTTTGAACTGGCTGTAAAATCTCATCTGTTCAAGTCTGCTTTACTTACCTTTAAGGTTATTTATAAATGTCTTTGTCTTGTAATAATTTAATTGTTATTGGACTTTTCAGAAATCTTTCTGTAATAGCTAGGACTTAGCAGATTTTTGTCACAATACAGAACACATTTAGCAAATTTTGGTTTTAGAAAAAAGCCACTGAAATGCTACTAAGAGAAAAAGACTTTTCACCACTTGATCCATGACATTTATTCTCAAAAAGGCTGTTACCATAAGCACAGGGACAAAAAATTGGAAGGGACTACCTCCTTGTCCTTATTTATTTCCACTCATTTTCTTCTACATAATTATGGAATTCATTAGCATAACTTGCTATGGCGGTGCACAAAATTTAGCCAAGAATATGGGTCTGACCTGTGAAGGTGTGGACCCATGGACTGATGGAGATATGGAGCACTTAGTTAACTTGAAGCCTGGAGGAAGAGCTAGATTGAGACAGTCTGTATTTGCATTGCTGGAACCCACCATGGTAGAGTGTATGCCTGGCTCTTCAAAGTACAGTTATTTATCTTTTGGATAGATGCTCATCCTCAATGCTGTTGTCATTATCTAATAGAAATGATGTTCCAGTGAAAGATGAATAAAAACAATAGCGTGGACTCTACTAAAGACAATGCCATGGCTCTGAAGGTGGTGCTGAAGTGGCTCCTGCCTCTAGCAATGAAAGCAAAATGCGTTGTCAGAGAAATCCATGTGGAAAGTCAAGAAGGGCATTTCAACATGTATTTTTTGGGCATTGGGTGTCAAAAAACACAGAAAACAATCCAGAAAAAAAGGGAGAGAAGCGAGGAAGGAGGAAATTTGAGGCCACTATCCATGATTTCGGAAGAGCCACTCTGATTTTATGGAAAAAAAAAATATTACATGACACTAACTTCAATAAATGTTCTGTTACATCCATCCTTCATAGCAATTACTGTTTTTCACATACTCTGTATTGCTTGATCAGGTTTCCCCACTTTTAGTTAGATGTATTTATTCATTTTAAGAGGCATAAAGACTGAAATTTTAATTGCTGAGACCAACTGGTTCAAAAAGACTTATTTAGTAAAAAATAAAGTAGAACTATAAGTTATTGCTTTTTTCTTCCACAAAACTAAACTAAAAGTTTTACCCAGCTCCTGAATGACCATTCATAATATTGTATTTGAAAGCAAACTCTGGTAATTGGAAGGCTTGAGTCTTTAAAGGAATATGAATGGGGTTTCAAATCAGCAGGGAAAATGTGTGCAACATCCGTGACAGCGTTTCACTAAGTGTCCTGTAAAACAGTCTGCTGCTTACCTGAGGTGGCTGTTGTGAAGGGCTCATCACTTTGAAGTCACGTCTCTGTTGATGCTTCCAGAGATGATCAGTTCAGTGACAACGACACTCGCTTTAGGAACTACGGTATTAAAGTTAAAGATGAGGACATATGATTTAATTGACTTTCACTGATAGTTTAATCTCTTAAACATAAATATATTCAAGTATCTCCCAAAGAAAATGGAAAAAATACCAAAAGGCAGCCTTTTGGCTGACCAACTGGATGGGTAAAGTTTTGGGCATTTTATGGGAACCTGTTCTTCATAGCTTTCCACTAAGCAAATACATTTAATATGGACTGATGAGTGCCCAGGATGAGTCAGTCAGCCACGTGTATTACAACTGCCTCAGCTAATTAAAAAAACGAGGGTAATTGTCACAGATGATTCCCTTCTGAGGGGAACAGAGGGCCCGATCTGCCGACCGGACCCATCCCACAGGGCAGTCTGCTGCCTCCCTGGGACCCGGGTTAGGGATGTTGCTAAGAAGCTCCCTGGTCTGGTGCGGCCTTCTGATTACTACCCCCTCTTGGTAATGCAGGTTGGCGGGGACGAGATCGCAGAAAGAAGTCCCAAGGCCATCAAAAGGGACTTCAGGGCAC
>Ga0065711_1035388_pt1 | contig 22395 bp, 14 predicted proteins | sample Hoacrofraction12_FD_59098 | JGI IMG/M metagenome (GOLD analysis project Ga0065711, IMG submission 59098) | Hoatzin crop microbial communities from Cojedes, Venezuela - Epithelial fraction 12 v2 (version 2) | ecosystem: Host-associated > Birds > Digestive system > Esophagus > Crop | place... | reverse complement strand
GTATCGTTGTTGTTCCTGTTTTCCCTCTGTTTGCTGTTCTGTTAAACTGCCCTTATCCCGACCCACCGGTTTCTGCCTCTTTCTTTTCATTCTCCTCCGCACACTGGCGGGGGGAGGGGCGGCCGCGTGGCGCTTTTGTTTGCCGGCGGCAGCCAAAACCGAAACATTCCTGTAGGTTTTTCTTGATGAAAAAAGTGAACACTTTGTTTTCTAAATATCCTCTGGAATTTACCCTAACATTAGATCACAGACCTTTTCCTGGGTTTAATCATCCAACAAAAAGTACAAAGAAACTGAGACACCACATGTTGTCAGGACTAGTTAAAAACGAACAAAAGAGAAACAAGAAAATTATTTGTAAAACAAAGAAAAATACAGATATTATGTCATGAAAATGACTGCATTATTTGCTTGTCTACCCTGCATAATATACACACCATTATTGTTGACTGATGCAAAAAAACTCTCAGAGAAGTGTTCAATATTTCAAGAGAGACAAGAGAAAAAAATGTCCTTTAATGTGTGTTCATATGCTCTCCAGACTGTAAGTTGAACATAGAAAATCAAAAACATCCTTTTCTCAGAAACAGGGGAAGAGGAGGAGTGGTTGAAAATGTTCTAGATATTTTGTGTCAGTGATGACCTATGCCCTTTTCTTAACCTGTCTTGACCTAGTACTTAATTCTGTTCTACCTCAATTTGCAACATATAAACTTGCAGAAAATAAATATACCAAGGTCGTGACCTCTGGAGGACTCTCTCTTGACTAGATGACCGTAATGCTTTAGGAATACTAACGCTGTCTCCTCCCTCAACCCCATTTTTTTTTTCATTCAGTTCTTCCTTTATCCCTTCACCAACTTTTGGTGATGAGAGTTCATAAAATTGCAGGATTGCCACTGTGGACATTGAAAACAATGGTCTAGACAACTGTCTTAAAAGCATATAATACAGGAATTAAATTGGGGTTCCTTTCAGTTGACCTCTGGTGTCATTTTCAGGACAGACCCGCGTGACATTTTTATTTACAGAATGTGGTATGTCAGAAAATGGCTTGATGAATTGCATTGTGATGCTCAGCTTTTTTTGTGTAAATCCTTCTGATGTTGTTGTTAGAATGGATGAGTTGAACTGTTTCACTAAAATATTTATGTGAAAATTGCATTAAAAAATGCCCAGTCATCTTCAACGCAGCCAGAGCTTCCATAGCTGTCATGGTGTCATTCAGCTGCAACATCACACGCCCAAAGACAATGATGGAAGGTCCCAGGCACTCTCACATGCATTCATCCACACAGCACTACAGTGAGTCTAAAGTGGATACGGAAAGGCAGTTCTAGGTTACAGTCCATATTTGTCTAGGTAAAGTACCGGAGACTTCCTTCTGTCCTGGTCATTTCCCGATCCTAATCCATGGGGGATCTGAGTGCCATTCTTCATACTTCTTGCAAATGACCCACATACTGCACTGGAAAAATCCTGTTGATGATTCTGTATATATGATCCAACAGAGAATATGAAGCTCATTAAAACGAGAGCGCCATCATGGACGTGTGTAGGAGAATTAGAGATATATAATAGATACATTCACCTTACTGTGATTCAGTTCTCTTATTTTCCTCTTCACAGAGTACACTGCTCTTCATTTTTTTCTTTATCCTTTTAGAGTGCACTTGGAAAGCAAGAAAGAGACATTCTTTTAGTGATTAACTGGTAACCAGACAAAATTACCGATAAAAGTTTTTGAAAACATCTTTTGATTTCATACATCTCTGTTCTTGAGATCCAATTTAATATTCCTCAGAAGACCATGTTTTCAGAATCTTGAACACTTATTCTTATAAAAAAGCCTTAATATGGCTATTGGATCCCCTCAACATGCTTTTATTTGTGCATGAGAAAATGAAAGCTTCTTAAAATCAAAGACAGAGCAAAGACTAAGCTGCGACTCTCAGAGTTGCAGTTTGATAGCTGCTTCTGTCTGCCCAAGAAAACAAGGATGCAGTGGCAGTCATTTTTCTAGTACATATTTTTTCCCCTTATGCCTCTGTTTCGTATGTGTTTTCTACCACAGATGCAGAATCTGTTTGCACTTACAATTCTGTTGCCTTCATTTCAGGTGAATTAGAGATGTGGTGCTGAGTGATTTTCATAGCTATGTATCTGCTGACAATAACCCTCCCTGGTTTGCTGTGGAGGAATGTATACCAGGCCAGATACAATCTGTTGTATACTGAGCTGCAGTCACACTTCAATAAATATTACTGTCCACCGTGCAGTAATTTAAATTGTGAGTGGTTCATGAAATAATTTTTTCTTCTAAAGAAGAGGTATATTTCCTATAATTACATCTGTCAGTAATTTACCATTCTGCACCAATAAACTCTTAGATATTCTGAAACAAGGGAAGTAAAATTTGCAATTTATGAGCAACCATGCACTTCAGAACAAAAAGCTAAGAGTTACGTGACCAGATTATGAATCTAATACATCAAAGTTCTTATTCTGGAAATGAGTAGGTCTTCTCAGCTGAGTAGGTGAACACAGAGGTAGAATCTATGTTGTTTAAGTAATATCAGTCTGCCCCTGCAATTTTAAAGGTTTTTATACAGCTAATGAGGACTAGTGAGTCATCATTTGACAGAAGTCTTTTGCTCTGCAGCTGACACTAACTTGCCAAAAAGCACTTGATTAATTATAGCACTGTAAGATAATGCATTGTGAACCCATACCAGGCAAATTACTCTTCACGGCGCATTGACAGTGTGTGTCTCTCCCACCTATATAATTTATGCTAAGTGTAGCAGTCACTGGAAACACACAGCCCCTGAAAATTAAAGCTGCAAAATAACAAACACAAAGAAAACTAGATTGCAAGCTTGAAGCCATTTCTCATGGGCTGTAATTATAATCACATATCAGTCCTCCAGGATAGACCACAGCCTCTAGAAGGAATAACATGTCATGGAAAATCCATTGTGAAAATTCATCTGTCACCCAGACTAAAACATACTTTGTCCTATCAGATTGCCATTGTTTCCTTTCTCATATATTTCATAAAGACACAACAGTGCCTACCTTGCAGCAGTCTTGCTGTGTTGTGATCTGTGATATTTTGACACCGGTTTCCAAAAGCCTGCTACTGTGAGGCTTCCTCTTTAATATGTAATGGTAACCTTCATAAGTAAGAACAGAAGAAGTTTCTGTAATTCAGCATTTCAAAAAAAAAGCAGGAAAGGTATTGTTATGACATCTTGTCATCATCTATTTTTCGAGCAAGTCAGAATGACCTGCCCAATGCAAAAAGGAAGAGGGAAGCCCAATGTATTCCGTCGCTAAAATAGCATTTAGAACTTCTAGAAAGAAAAAAGGATCAGACATTCCTTACTTAACTATTATTAGGAAACATTATTTTTTCTTAGATGGCCTAAGCAGGAGTAGAACCTTGGGGTGAAGCTGGAATACTATTTTTTTTTGGTCACAAATGATTTCCCATCATGAAATATATCTGGATACCAAGAACCATATTATTACTAGTCATAGGTAGTAATTTGCTCAGGGTGAGGTATTTGGAATATGACAACTAAGCAGGAGCATATTTTGTCTAAGATCAGGAAACTGCCATATCATCACTGGGCATCCAGAGATTTTTTGCCAGTGAACTCTTTTACAGTGAAAAGATCCAAAGGCTTCTGTAAAAGCAGGGAGGGGAAGACCAGACAACTAGAAAAAAAATGCTAGATGTGCTTTACAAATGAAAGATTGTTTTCTTAGATGATAATACCCAGGGCAAATGTGAAGGACCTGGAAAAAGAAATCATAACAAACAAAAAACCCCATCAGACATCTAAACAGGCAAAGACAAAGAGAGAGATGAGATGTGACTCTCAGCTTATCCAGTGTATCAGTGACTTTACCAAAATTAATTTATCTCAGATCATAGGTAATGGCAAAATTCTTTAACATGAAAATAAATGAACTACACTGCATTTAAAAACTTTCTGGACCTTCCTCAATTGACAAGCCACTTAAACTATTTTGTGCTCCAGTGACAACAGACATTGTTCTAACAATGAGTACCTGCCTTCTTAGGAGATGTAATTGTCCATAGTGCCACCTGGAAGGAGAACCGAAGGGAAATATTTGAGTGGATTAGATAACTTTGTTTAGAATTAAAACCAAGCAAGTGGTCAACAAAGGCAAATGTGAGAGAGAAGTTAAATAAAATGCGGGCCTAACCATTGCATAGAGATAAATTTCACAAACCACTCAATCATTGCAGAGAAACCAGTAAACTCCTTTATAGAGATTATGACATGGTAGTGGAGTTATACTTCTGTGTTCATTATGTTCTGGTTATTGTCTCCAGTTAATATATCATTGGTGATAAAGTGTCATGTAGCATTATCTGTTGTACATCACATTAACAGAACTATCCTTTTGCTAATGTAGACTGTTCCCAGAAATTGAGATAAATAATCCCACAAAAAGCACAAGGATTATGTGCTAAGTGTGTATATTCCATGTATTTGTCTTAACTGACATAACAGTGTTGGCAAAGTTTGTCATTAAAATCCCGCCTCAGATATTTTTAACATTGTGGAGGACTTCCATTATTTGGGTTGAAATTTCCCACATTTTTTCCCCTGGGAATTTCAACACATGATTCATAATAAATATGGATAAATAAAATAAATAACTCTGTATTTAAAGCTATGCATGATTTCCTGGAACTACCATGGTCTGGCAGCTGAAATTTGTCACAGATATAAACCTCACTGAATAATAATCCACAGCCTTGTTTTAGGAAGAAAATGTTTTTGTCAAGGTCTGGGGATTTGAGAACTGTAGTCTATGCATACATATGATAATAGCTTTGGCTGTGCTTTAAGTGAAAATGACTGCTCAGAAACAATGCTAGCCTAGGAGTACAATGGGAAAGACAGCCAGTGAGACATTTTCACATCACTGAAAGTAAGAATAATTTTTTTTAGATGTTAGATGTGTATTTGGAGCAAGCGTGGTTGTAATTTTTTGCAGTTTTTGCAAAGTTTACTTGCAGACTAATTTTATCAAGTTGTACCTAAAATTGCCAATCTGGCCATGCTCTGGTCTCACTCACAAGAAGAAACTATTTAGTTTTTATGCTTTTTAAGCAGGTCTCTCGTAATAAGATATTTCTTTGACTACATGACCACGTCATGCAAGAGTGTGACACTCAAGATGTTGCTAAAAGGTGCTACCAGATGTCACCTCATATACTCCTTTCTCCATGTCTCTCTCATTTCCATCAGCTCAGGGACTGATGGAACTGCATTTTGAAAGCAGCAAGACAACATTTGTAGGAACTGGATATCGGGTAGGAGATTCAGATACCTTTAGAAGATGTGGAAATGGATATCCACTTGTACAGCTGCATGTGCTTTCCTACAAGGGACCTGTATTTGCAAGTTCCACAAAAGGCGCCTTTGATGGCACCTTTAACTCATATAGTTTTAAACAGAGAAAGATAGCAAAAAAGACTTTTAGCATGACTTCAATAAAAAAAGAAAGATTTTGTGAAGAAGAGCAAGAAAGGGGTCACAGACATCATGAGTTAGTCATAAAGATGCCACGAATCTCAGGGAAAAACTGTTAAGTTTACATACTTTAAATCCACTCAAAATCAAAACTTGATTTCTTGATATAAGAGTAGCACATAATTAACAATCAGTGAACAGGATTTTCAAGATCAATATCAAATGGGTGGAGGACCCACATGCTGCCCCACGCTACCGTCAGCTGATGGTCATCTTAATATACCTTCAGCATTGATAACTTCTTCAGAGTATTATCAGCTTTGGGGCAAACACTCCCTTTGGTGAGAAATTTGGGTGCTGCTGTCAGGCAGAGGGGCTGCCCTTCCCTTCCTGCCATAAAGGCTGCTGCTTCCCCGTCCCTGCCATACAGTGGAGGTGGTGTGGACAATGCCCACTTCCACACAGGGCTCCCGGGCTGCTTGCACAGCCATCAGGGAATCATGGGCTGTAGAGGAAGATGGGGGTAAGGGGACGAGAGCAGCTCACCTGAATGGAGAGGGAAACTGCTCACTACCAAAGCAGAGGAAAAACCATAGAGGGAAAAGCATGAGGCAGGAGTCTCCAACTTTTCGTCTGCCAAGCAAACTTCTCACCTGCCACAGGTTTTCATCTGCACGCTTACCATGAGATATCCCTTGATAATACTGTGAGTCCTTTTGAGAAAGTATACTGTTCAAGGTGAGTAAAGTTGGTAGGAGCTCAACCTCTGTCAACCTGTCTTCTGGGACAAGATGTAAATGCTTGCCATGTGCATTGGTAAGACATACATGCTGTCAGTATGTCAGTGGCAAATAAATAAAGGAATAATAATTATAATTTCATTACCAATACTGCATATCTACCTTAAGTTAGAGCGACATTAAAATTACCCTGTAAGCTATCAAACTTTAAAACTTGTCTCTTCTGCACTGTCATGAAGTACACACAGTTTACAAAATAAGCATACCCTGGTTTCGCAGTTTCATCCTAGATACTCCAGGCAGATGGAGAGAATAGCAACAAAGAATTTTCACAGCCTTGCTTTACAATTACTTTGAAGGTTTAGATAACAGTAACAACAAAAGCAAGATACAGAAACTGTCCACATTCATTATAAGGCTGGGTTAATTCTGTCTCTATGATGCACCTTGTCATACAGTTTTACAAAAGTGTCTTTCTATCCAGAAATGTCACCCCCCCAAAAAAAAAGAAGTCAGCTGACAATCTCTGCCTTTTTCAATACAGGATTTTTTTTTTTTAATCACCTGATTTTCTTTAAATAAGCTAATAAGTGTAATTGTCTGTTCTGTTCTTAGGAGTGCTCTGCCTTTAATTGAAAAAAAGATCCCTACACACAAAACAGAGTAACGATGATGAAATCAAATGCCAAAAAAAGTCAAATAATCTGTGCAGTGTGTCAAAGCAGCAGGATATTTGCTGTTTCATCTGCTGGGTAATATGTTACAAATACACAGGTATCTTCTGGACAATGTAACAGATATATAAATTACACATAGCAAACATATTATACTACACATAACAAATAGATTATGAATCCTGATGGCAATGGCCATCCTTATATTTTGCTCTTCCCTGTTGTTTCCTCCGGTTCTTCAAAATACAGGCTTTGTCCCTTCCTTCTCAACTTCTGCAAGTTCTTTGGGGCATAAACGCCCTTCTCCTCCCTCTCCAAGCCAGATGCTCACATCAGCCTCACCCCTACTCCTTGTCAAGGTAATACACCATTACAAACCATTCTCCTGCAAACTCATTTCTTCAGGGAAGAAATATTGTTCTGAAACTCCGAAAGGGACCCAGATCTCAGAGCTGAGGATCGAGGACATGCTGCAGCTGCACATGAATTGCAATTTAGATGTCCAGATGTTCCAGAATTTGGAATGAAAAACACAAAGAATCTCTAAATTCTTATCAGAATATGTGGCTTTACTTTGGTGCTGTTCTAAGAGCCAGGCAGAAAGTCCATTTAACCACTGAAAAGGAATAAACCAGGGATATTTACCTAGGGACCTCAGCATAACTACAGAAAATTTAAAAGGCTTCAGGCAGACTTCAATATCCATCTTTAACATGATTTTTAAAAAATTAAAATATTTTCAGTTATATATATAGTAATGTTTTGAGTGACACCTGGCCACTTAAATTCAAGCTTATAGTGGGGGAAAACCTATTAATATTTCATCTCACCTGTGGATATCATACACATATACATGCATGTACACAAACACACACCATATTTGTTGACTCTTGTTGAAAAGCAAACTTTATAAAATAAGTAAATTTAGGCACAAGAATTCATTATGACTTTTACAACAACAGTTGTGCCAGGAAGATTACAATTATAACTTTATTTTCCATGGTGCTTCTTTGAAATACAGTCAATAGATTCTGTAATTAAAGGCTTTCAAAGAAGAGTTTAGGTTTTATTGTTGCTTAAGACTCTGAATAAGAAAAAAAAATATAAAAGGATCTGTCCAAGTTATTTTCCTATGCTACTGTAAATTTGTTTTAGAGAAATTACAATATAGTCTTTTTTGAGTAGTGCAGCTCACATTTAAGTAAGTAAACAGTATTCTATTATGTCAGTTTCTGTGTTTCACCTAGGACAGCTTTTCTTCCATCTAACAAGTTCAATTTGGATTTTTTGCTTTCTCAGGGGACCAGAGACTCTTTGAACAGGCTGTACTGTTTTTTGCCCTTTACTGTTAGTTGTCTTACCTTAAATATACACAAAAAATTACGTCTTCTTCATGGGTATCCTTCTAGTCTTTGGCACTTGATTCATTTATTCAGATTATTTCATTCTGTTTGTATACATCATTGATTATTTTCGCTCATTCTTCTTCATGTAGCAAGTATACTTATGATTTCATAGGCCCTGCCCAGTCCATTTGTAGACAAAATAACATCTCACAGTCATATGAAGATATTCACACATAGATCTCAAAGTCTTTTGCACTCGGTACAAGACCTTCTGGGAAGCCCTCTCTGACACCTGCCTCCTTCTGCGTAATACTGTAGAATTGCACAGAAACTAATTCAGCCAATTCCATAATTCCTTGGATAAATGTACATCATATATATACACTTAGATGGATTTTTGAGTTTTACATGCTGTGCAGTTGAGTTTAAAAAATAGCTATAACATTTCCAGCCCCTTGAAGCCGATGTATTTTAGGCTGGGAAGATATACACAGATCCTTTTACGTAGTAGTGAGTACAAGGCGACACTTATCTGGCCAGTTGTGAGATGGATCTGCCATACCAGTTGTCCATGAGAGAAACCTAAAGACCATCAAAAGGCTTGCCTTCTCTAGAGGTCTGTTTGATTAGATGACAAACTAATAGCAGAACTATTTTTCATCAGAGAAAGCTTTGTTTCTTCTAGCAAAACAGAGCAAAGACTTAAAAATCCTGCTCTTTGCTTACTATATGCATGCAAGAATATGAATCTTTTCTGCTGCCTTGCTCTCAGAACAGTCATTCTTAATTTCTTCCTGGCTTAAACGTCCCCATCCAGGTGCCAGCAGAGTTCAATCCTCAGCATGACCTCTAAGGTTTGTTTGCAGACCTCTTTCTCGAATTATGAAAGCCTGTTCTTTCCAGAAGTTTTTTCGCTGTTGCATGATGCTTGCAAAATGTCTTTCTGTCAGCATGAAGTTCCTTCAGTGGTGCATGCTCAGTACAGCTTCCCAAGGAAGGGTATTTTCTCTGCTCCAGCTTCTGCCCAACCCAAAGCATGCCAGCTGTGACAACTGCAGGTCATATGAAGCTGAACTGGAAAAGAGTGTCTTGGAGTGCCCTTACTGATCCGCAGATGCTCCTTGGCGCTGGTCCTGTGGGACCATGAGAAGGAAACCTGCAGTTGTGTCTGGTGTGGGGTCCTCCGTGCTGACTATTTTGCTCTGTGTATTTTCACTGCTTTCTAATGCAGACATAGCCACATGGCAATATACAGTATTCCCTACTAAATGGTAAATAAGGAAGTTAAAACAGTTATGCCACTGTCATACTGAACAGAAGAGGGAAAAATATTTTGTCCTAATACTACTGTGCATTCACCCAGTCTCTCTCTGGTCTGTCTGTTTATTTTTCTCTTCTAGTTTGTTTCCTTTTGGCTTCCAGAAACTTTTGCAGTTCTTTTGTCTTTTTGTGGTGGGTTGACCCTGGCTGTGTGCCAGGTGCCCATCAAAGCCACTCTATCACTCCTCTTCCTCAACTGGACAGGGGAGAGAAAATAGAACAAAAGGCTCGTGGGTTGAGCTAAGGACAGCGAGAGATCACTCAGCAATTACTGTCGTGGGCAAAACAGACTCAACTTGGGGAAATTAGTTGAATTTATTACTAATCAAATCAGACTACGATAATGACAAACAAACCCAAATCTTAAAGACATCTTCCCCTGTATCCCTTCCTTCTTCCTGTTCTCAGCTTTGCTCCCAAATTCTCTACATCCTCCACCTGAGCAGTGCAGGGGGCTGGGGAATGGGGATTGTGGTCAGTTCATCACACATTTTTTCTGCCGCTCCTTCCTCCTTAGAGGGAGGACTTGTCACACTCTTCCCCTGCTCCAGTGTGAGACCCCTCTCATGGGAGACAGTCTTCCATGAACTTCTCTAATGTGAGTCCTTCCCACAGGCTACAGTTCTTCAGGAACTGCTCCACCATGGGTCCTCCATGGGGTCACAAGCCCTGCCAGCAAACCTGCTCCGGCCTGGGCTCCTCTCTCCAAAGGTCCTGGCAGGATGCTGCTCCAGAGTGGGCTATCCACAGGGTCATAGCCTCCCTGGGTCATCCACCTGCTCTGGCATGGGGTCGTCCGTGGGCTGCAGGTGGGTATCTGCTCCACCATGGACCTCCATGGACTGCAGGGAAATCTCTTCTCCGGCTCCTGGAGCCCCTCCTCCCCCTCCTTCTTCACTGAACTTGGTGTCTGCAGAGTTGTTTCTCTCACATTTTCTCACTTCTTTATACTTCTGCAATTTTTTTTCCTTTCTTAAATATGTTATCACAGAGGTGCTACCACCATCACTGATTGACTCTTGGTGAGCAGCTAGTCCGTCCTGGAGCCAACTGGCATTGGCTCTATCTGACATAGGGGAAATTTCTAGAAGGTATTCACAGAAGCCACCCTTGTAGCTCCCCTGCTACCAAAACCTGGCCATGTAAACCAAATACACTTTTGTATCTATGAACAAGAATACTTCATATCTATATGATAAGCCAAAAGGTGTCTCTGACTTTAGCACTGTTAGATGTGTATTATTCCCTCTAGCTTTGAAAAGGGGTGTAGTCCTGGACATGTAGTGGAATTATCAGATCCTTGAGCTGTGAATGTGGTTTGCAGAGGATCTTTCTCTAGAGGCTTTCTCTCCCTTCTCTCACAGATTATGGCATCTTTTAAAATGGCATCATATGGTAAATCAGCTGTGTCAATCAAAGACCACCCTTTACTCCAAGGATGGTGAGTGTTTCCTCTAAATTGCTTATGAAGAACTTTGTTTATGAGTTAAGAGTCTCAGGATGCTTCTGTATCATTGCAATTTGCAGAATATATTTTCTAATTCAATATTGGAAAGAAAGATGGTATTAGACATCTTAGTCACACATCTCTTGAAAGAGTAATTTTAAATATATTCATGAGGCCAGAAGGTGTCTTCTCACTTGTGTATCCATTCATTACTAGACAAGGTTTATTCTAGAGACTGACAGAAAGCTTGTCACTGAACAGACATCATTTGGGAATATTTTCTGTTCAGAATTATCTTATCCTTTTGTATTTCTCCCTCCACACTCTTATTTACAGCATGGATTGCAAGAAATATGATTGAAGTCCTTCCAAGCCCTGTAAAATTAGAAGGTGGAAAACCAGTGGAAAAGATGTTTTCTTGAAAAATATCAGGATCTCAATTATTAGAATTCTGAAAATAAGCTGAACAAATAATTTACAAGAAATAATTGACTTGCTGAATTTTGTACAATTCTGGATATAAACACAAAACTATAAAATATTCTCAATAATATACATTATTCACTCAGTATTTCACAAAACATTTTTTACTGCAGAGAACATTCAAATCATTGCAGTCATTGCTACTGTGTGTGCAATTAAGGCTGCCGAAATTTCTATTACATATGTTATAAAAAATGTGTATTGCATTTTATTGCAGTATTCCCAGTTCACAACCTTGATTGGATAATGTAAGAGAAACATAATTCAGAAGGAGATGTAAAGCTATGTAATCCTTGGGATAGGTCAAATTCCCAATTTTACAATTCAACACAAAATATGAAATTATCATAGAAGCGTCATTTGTGTATGCTGATTGCTACTCTCGAGTCAATCAATGGCGGTTGAAAGCTCATGGGGAGAAAAGGAGAATACTGATACTTCAAAAATGTTTTTCAAGTTTGAAATAAAAATAAAATCTGTTTTTTGTAATTCAGTTCTCCTGAAGTCCCTGTATGTAATATTTATTACACTTCGTACATGAGTGGGTGAGCTGCAACTAAGACCTCTTTTTCAGGGTCACATGGAAATCCTTAGCACTGCTGGGAAGTGAAATCCAGGATTTCTCTTGTTTCTAACTAGAAGTAATGAAGAAATGTGCTAAATGAAAATGCATGTATGTCTACTAAAGGATACATTAAGTATTGGATTATCAAAACTACTAAGGAGGTCATGGGTAAATCAGCTGAGCACACAGGTATAACAAAATCTGCAAGCAAATCTTGGCTGCAAATTCCCACGAAGTGTCCATTCCTTCTGCAGATGTGGAAAGCTGTGACCTCTTACACGTCGTGTCATCAGAAGAATTAACGGGGTTAATCCACAATCAAGCTCATCTTCACTTGAGTAAAGAATTTCTAACAGTTCTTCAGACTTCTTATAAGTTATTTTTTTGCTGGAGTACTGCACAACTACATTTTTAAGTGTCATCTGAAGAGTTAAATAAAAATGTGTGTCTGAAAAATTCAACTTTCACTGAGCTGAGTCTCTGTCCTAAACCAGTTATTCCCCATGAATTGCATGCAAATATACCTTGTGCACAAAATATACTTTGCTATATTACCTGTCTTATCCATTTCCTTATTATGCACTAAGTCAGTGTTAGGAACTATTTCAAGAACATTGTGCTATGACCAGAGTGTTCTCTTAAATGCATCAGTGCCTAGTGTGTATCACGTGACTGGCAAAACCCTTGCTCCCTAATCAGGGCTTTTCCCTTGAGTGATGCAGCTGGATTCCCTGTACTCGGAAAAATCATCTGTCCATAAGTCAAAACAAAAAAAGTCTTCATTTGGAAGGGGAAAGAGGCTATAAACAGTAAAAATGTCATGGAGAGAGGTGGGATAGTGTTTAGTCTATTGAACGGAAGTACCTTGTCTGCTCTGAAATTTCATCAGCAATTCTCAGGTTTGTGCTATCTCACAAACTACCACTGCAAAGAAGGGGTTATTCTACTGAATCCATTAGGGGAAAAAAGAAAACCACTGTAGAATTTTTTTATATACTTTTAGCTTTTTGTAGCCTTTCATGTTATATCTGGATTACAGAGCTCAGTGTATGCATTGATGTCTTGGAGTAAAAGCCTGGAATGCAGAGTGTTTCCTGCACCCCAGTCTCCATGGGAGGAGAACAACACACTCCTGTTGTGGGTATGAGCCACAGTGTGATGCCAGGTTACTCTCAATGAATTTATTCCCCAGTCTGTGCTGATATTGGGAATTGCCCTGGCCCAGGTGCAGGATCTTGCTCTTGGCCTTGTTGAACCTCATAAGGTTCACGTGGGCACAGTTCTCGGACTTGTCCAGGTCCCTCTGGGTGACATCCCAGCCCTCAGGTGTGTTGAACACACCACTCATCTTCGTGACTTTCGCCAACTTGCTGATGGTGCACTTGATCCTGCTGTCTATGTCACTGATGACAATATTAAACAGTACTGGTCCCAATACGGACCCTCAGGGGACACCATGTCATGGTTTAGTCCCAGCCAGCAGCAAAGAACCACTTGTTCTCTCGCTTGCTTCTCCCTCCTCAGTGGGATGGGAAGGGGAATCAGAAGAAAAAGGCAGAACTCATGAGTACATCCGTAGCTCTTCCCTTGTTGCCTGATGTAGTCTCTTCAAATAAACTTCAGGTAAACTAGTGTTTCATCCTCTCTCTCTGATTTGGTTCATCACAGTTTGGAATACTACCTAGACCATCTTTATACTCATATGACAAACTTCTCACCTGAAACTCTGCCTTTCCACTTAAGGGAATTGGTACATACACTGCAATGACAGTGGAAGACCTGAGCCAGTGTGTTGTGGTAGCAGGTGGAAGGAAGATCTGACCAACACCAACAAGAAAATTAATATAAAACACTTCTGAAAATTTAGTTTAAAATCTATTCCTGAGTTGCAAAAGTGCAAATACTTGCCTAGATCTATTAACTTTGAGTATTTCTGAACTCATCTTGTAAAAAAGCATCAAACTGCATCTTAAAGTTTTATAATATCTGAGTTATTAAATGTTTGAAAAATGTATTTTACAATGAAAGTGCCACCACAGCCCAGCCTTCAGCAACATGCATACTGCTGCTGTAATATCTATCAAACTACTGAAAGTTGTGTTGGTCTGATTTTCTTGGTATTGTAAAATAGAACTAATCTGTAAATTTATTACCAGCTGCACCCATGCTCTTGATGCTTCGTCTCTTCATTATACAAGAGATCTGAGGCTGGAAAATACTAGAACAATGTATTTATTAGTCTTTTAATTATATTTAGTGAAGGTGCTTTTTATCAACAGAAGAGCAAAGCCTATTTTCACTGTAAGCATCCGTAACTGTATCAAGGACTTTAGAATTTCTACTGTACTGTTCACGAGATCTTAAGGAGAAAAAGAATTGTTATGCGGTTTTGCTTTCATCATATCTTCCTTGCTTCTCTTTCTAGTTCTATTTCCTCTGCTTGATTCCATAGTGTAAAAATATGCTAAAGTACTGACACTTGACAAAAAAAGAAAAATCTGGAAAAATTGGCAAGGCTATCTATAAACATTATTGATGATAGAAGAGATCCCTAATAACTGCTCTACGTCCCCAGTGTTTAGAAGTGAATATGTGTGCTCTTGCATACAATAAAACATTTTATTATGCTAATTTATGCCCCCATTTCATCATTTCAACATGCTTGCCTTCTTTTTCTACTGTTTTGCCTATGTTGTGTTGTTTTCTAAGTTTCTCTCTTCACGTTTTTAACTTTTCTTGAACATGGTATGGGAGCTACAATTATTGCTTTGAGTTTATGCAAATAGGAAAGGTGTGCTGATAATATACTGCTAACAACCCCTCAGAAGTTATACAAGCTATTCCTGTGATGAAACCAATCAGTTAAAAGAAAATCAGACACATGTTATAGCATAGCAAGGGATCTTTAGGAACACAGAAGCATTCAAGAGCAAAATTACACAAAAAACTTCATTCGCAAAAATTATTTGAAATAATCAATGTGTTAATGCATGAAAAACAGGTTATGTAAAATCAGGCCAACATACAGCTGCAATGCCAATAGCAACATGCCTGACCAACACTGCCGTGACTTAGGTAGCTATACCCTACTCTACAGCCCTCAGCCCTGCCACAGTCTTCTAGACCAAGCAGTGCAGGATATGATAAGGAAAAGTTGAATAAAGGCCCCACTCAGTGGCAGAAGTGACTAAAACAGGGATGCTAGCACTTTAGGGAAATTTCATCAGTTTTAACAGTACTTTTTTGCCTTGGGCTGGCTTCTGTTCTCTCCAGAACTTTCCTATTTCTTCTTCTCTGCTCCTTTTGTACTTTCTTCCTTACCATTATACTCGTCTCCCTCCTGTCCTCTTCATCTCCGTCCCTACAATGTCTGTCTCTCTACTAATCCTTTCCTTCCTTCTAAGTGACACAACCTAATTTAACTCTTCTCCCCTTACCAAAAGTTCAGGAAGTGCTCCCAAAAAGGTAGCATCTCTACCCTAACATTGTCCTTCTCCCATCTACTTCGATAGCAAGCTGTGTGACTTATCTATTGTCCCTTAAGCTAGTGTGTACATTGACTAGCACAGGGGAGTTGCTGTCACAATAAACCTAATTAACACCTCTGCAGCAGCAATAAATTGGGACAGAAAGGCTAAACAGGTGGCTGAGGAGGTATACTGGAAAATGTAATGAAGAGGAGCCATCCTGGAAGGAAAAATATCAACCCACTAAAATAAAACAAACCCCAAACAAAACTCCAAAAGCATTACAGAACTGAGATTGATATCACTTCCTTTTTGTTATATGATATTTGACTAGCTTTTATGGTTGGGACTGATTAGAGAAGAAGATTTAGAAATATAAATATATCCTAAGAGAAAAACAAACTTGGCTTTAAATTATTTCTGAATTGTTTCTGCTTTGAATAGATACATGTTCTGGCATTAAACCAGATGTGTTTACACAGACTTTCTTGAAATTGCTCCATTCTTTTCATCTTTGGGGCAAAGTAAATAATTTTTTGTTGTAAGTTAAGAGTATTTATATAAACCATGAAAAAAATTACATTTTCATTTTGTTTGAGGTTTTTTTTTTTTTTTACTGAGATAAATTTATTAAAAAAACTTGCATGTAGTCACAGCATTAATTTTTAATGAATAAATTTTTAAATTTTAAACAATTTTACAAGATTCTAAGGTTTGGTCTTAATTATAGTGCTTTGTCTAGAATGGTAAAAATATAGTTTTTTGCTTCAGTAGATTAATTTTTAAGAAACAGAAATGTATTTTAATATTTTGCAAACAATATCATGGGAACAGAATTGTCACAATATTTATACTGGAATCATTATAAATAGCATTGTGGTTTCTGTTAAGACCATGAAGGAGTTTGCATCCAGAAAAAATCAGGTTAATTCAGGTTATTTCAAGGCATTGTTGATAGGAATCCAGAAAATATTTAAGTTACTAGACACCCATGAATATTTTGGTGATTGGATTTTGGCTTTTATTTGCAGCATAAAGAGCAATTCTGTCTGTCCATCCCTTCCCCCCCACCCCCCCCACCCCAATTACTTCATTCCATCTTCTGAATTTTCTCAGTGAAATGTCTGCTGTCACACCCTGTAATGCACAGGCTGGGCCGCAAAATGGGCCACAAAAAGAGCTGTGGAGTTGTTATCAACAGTGAGGCAACAGCAAGCAGCTACTTGTATTCCAGGCTTCAATGACTTGAATTCTTGATTAGCAGTGTTTGGACACCTCCTGTTAAAAGGTAAGAATTTAATATTCTTTTCCACTTCAATTTGTCCTCATATTCTCGTTATTTTTCTTATTAAAGTGCCAGAGAAACTTTTCCCTTTCTCCAAGTTTTTTTGCCATCTCATTGGTGTCTGTCTTTGATATTAAAGCTACTGTACAAGACACCAGTGCTACATTATACAGCCAGATTCTATAGGCTGAACTTTTTGTGCAGTCAAGAACCTTTTCTCAGCGCAAAATTGGAAGAATCTGGCTTATATTTGAATTTGTAATTTTTTGCAAACCCCAGTAAGTTATCTTAGAAAAATAGCCCATATGGTTTCAAGTAAAACTTATTTCATGTTTCCTTACTGAACAATGCAAAAGGAACAGTAAATTTTACTCTAACTTCTGAATCCCCCACTGGTAGCAGAGCTATTATGCAGAGTTATCTGGAAGTCATTTTCAGTCCTCACAGGGGGTCTATCTGCAGCCTTAATTTCAGATCTGAGCCTCGCTGTATCAGTTTACTGTCTCTTAAATGATTTTCTGATAAACTTCAAACGAAGAAACTTTTGCACAAAGAGTAAGTTGTAATACATTTTTGGGAAAGATTACTCTTATTAGGGTTTGTGTCCTAGGGAGTTTATGGGAAAATTACTGTTATTACAGTATGTTAGTTACAGAATATGCAGGTAAAATTTGACTGAAAAATTAACTAGTATTTGGATGTGTTTTAACATGGCTGTAGGTGTTTTTCCTACACAACCTGTCTAAGAACAGAACTTTGATTTTTAACAATAGAAACAAATGTATTCACATAAAAAACCCCTAGCACATCTGAAAAATCTCCTGTTGTGGGATCTTTTTTCCCCAAAAATATTCTCTTCCCCTTTTAAACTAACTTTGCTACAAATGAAAAACACTACTTATTGCTTTGTTTGGTCCTCTCTTAACAGTAATGTCATGATGATACATATTATGGTGATGTTGTGTTTGTATCACGTCGGTACTTAATGGCCAGTTCAAACAGGTTAGTTTCGATTCATAATAGCTCATCACTCTTCTTTAAAGAGCTTACCAAGTAAAAAACTGAAGTAAAAATGGAGAAGAAAGTCTAGCCAGCCAGAATTTTCTGTTTGCAAACAGATTGACAATGATTTTAATGGTACAGGATGCATCCATCAAAGTATTTAGAAGATACAAGGGGACATAAAAACAGAAAAATGAAACTCAGACTTACACATGGTTGCATTTAAAGCTTCAATGGGAAAGAGTAAATTAATCAGTCCTGGTTTCTTTCATAACAAAGCTAAACCAGTTCTTTGAGGCAAGTGATTTATACATTGAGATATCAAGAAATGCTTTACTCGTATGTTTACATCAACACCTGGGGTTTCTTTCCCGTCTTCTTTCTCTTTATTTTTCCCTGTCTCAGAAGTCTCTATGGATTTCTAGATGAGTACATTTAGGAATATTCTAGACTTTCTGGTTTTAGCTAGTGGAGATAAAATAATGCTCAAGTACAAACCTATGTATATATATGTTCTATATATATATTACTTTTTCTATGCAACAGGCTGATTGAACCATTATCTGAACAAAGAACTAAGCAAGACCTAGTTTCTTTGTGTATCTCCAGAGTCACATACTATGGCTGAATACTTCAGGGAGCTGCTAAAACTTTGCTAAAGATGACACTTGTTAGCTGGGATATAGTAACACCATAGTTCAATTTAGTGCTCCAGTAAAGTGTTTGGTCCTGGCTGCAGGTGAATGATTTCATGGAAGTCCCGTGGCAGAAGTCCTTCTATTCTGAGCTGCCATAAGGCTACATGTATATATAGGCACGCCTGTGCCTCCTTGTTTTGCGCATATACCTTATGACACTCCTGCCTGGCGCTGCCCAGCCATACAACTGTTCTATCAGTCATCTTTCTGTGTCAGAAGTCACATTCACACTGCTCAAATCCAGGCTTCTAATTTAGGAGCTGCTTTTGCTAATCTGCTCTATTTTCTCCACTGTCTACATCATGCACCTATGCAACTTTTAGGAGCCAAAACTGGCAATGTGAATATTTCTCTTACTCAGCTCTCTGCCTTTTGAACAAGGATACTTTCCTTGGCATTTCTAGGAATATGGGTCTTGAGCCCAGCAAGAGCATTTGGTTTCTTTCTCTAGCTCACCCCTTTAGTGGTAGCAGATATTTCTTCTGATTTTTTGAGCAAAACCTAGGATTTCCAGTAACAGAGCCAGGGTAAACTAAAGCCAGATGGTGGTAAGTCAACAAAATTGTCTGACTTCTACAAAATACTGTTTATTGTACACATACAGAGTTTCTTCTAGTTTTTCTGCCATTGTTACAATGGTGATCTTAAAACTCCAGTCAGACATGAGCAGATAGTGGAAAGCATAAATAAACAAAAAAAATTTTAAAATTATTTACCAGAAGAAAGATACAATTTTTATTCTATTTTTTTTTCTTCTAAAAGAAAAATTCAAAGATACTGTTAAACTTTCTTTTTGTTGTGTATGGTTATATAAGAACTACTGACAGATCTTTTTCAGACATGCTGTTTCTCTATGAAAGTACATTTTTACCCAAGAAGCATAGTTAGATGCCACAAAGTATAATAAACAGGCTTTAAGATTTTTTTAAATTTTATTATGTTCTTTTCAAGGAATTAATTCCTTAGAGTTTTTTCTCCTGTAGTATGTAATGATGAAAGTAAATTTAGTTAAAATTTCCCGTGTATGCTTTTCTCTCTTGAGTTCAGATATTAAAAAGACATAGAATAAATGTGATTTATGCTTGATGACAATGCAAGAACTGATATACTGTATAGTCTATGGAAACACTAAAATATTTTTTCTAATTTTAAGTCAATATAATTAATGTAAGACTTTAATTGCCATGATAAATCAGAAGATGACACAGGACTAAAACATATTCTTTTCAAGAGTGATACTTCAGAACAACTTTCCCTAAAGCACATTTAATGTTAAAAATGACCATTTCTCAATTAAGCTGACAGCAGATTATAAAGGTTCATTATGCATAACATGAATTTTTTCCGAACCCTGCATAAGTGGAAAAGAAACGTTTGAAGAATATTTTACACATTAAAACAAAAGACTTCAGGAGATTGCCTAGCATTAATTAGAAAAAAGAACAGTGAACAGTAAGACCAAAAATGGGTTTCGGAGGAGAAACTATAAATCATTTTTTTTAGTGGAGTTAGAATAGTCCAGAACCCCCAAATTTCCTGTACCCTTTGTACTGATACTTACAAACACCCTGTGGACTCAGAACTGACGCAAAAATTATTTGTTTGGGTAGAGCTATTATTAATTTATACAATAACGAATAAGCTTAGTGCAAAGTTATAGAGCTATGTTAGGAAAAAGAGAAAACTCTAGACATTGTACATTGAAAGAAAACTCAGGTTTTGCTCCATGTTTCTTGTACGCACTGCTATAATTTTTAGTCATCATCATACATCATGATTAAAAAATTTGCACTGGAAATATTAAAAAAATCTCACTTAGCTTACTTACTAATTTTATTGAAAATATAAGAATTTGTACTAGTTAAAACCATTTCCAATTAGCATATAAGAATTTTGGAATAACTCCCCATGCAAAGTACCCAAGATTTTTGTTTTGCTGTATATAAACAGTTCAACATACCAGTGTGGTATATATTCTGTCCAGGGTTTTCTCAACTTCTTGTTCCTTTTTAATGTGCTTCTGAGCAACATGTGTGACAGCAGCATTGTCTTGCCTCCTGTGTTTGTTAATGTTGAATGTTTCTCTCTTGTTACACCCTGAAGGGGTTTTGGGCAAGGCTGGGTGGAGATTTATTTGTTTTTGTTTTTGTACTCCAAGTTTTAACATTACAGTGATGTTTGTAAAGCTACAGAACATGATGGGCTCATGGTGCCATGCCACCTCCCACAGGTTGTTGTGCTTGGTATGCTTTCTGTAAGGGGAAACTTGATCCATTATGAAAACAGATACTCTTAAACTGTATGTGTTTTGAGTTTGTTCACACATTTTCTATTTGTCCCATGCCTGTCAACATGGAGCTGTAAAAAACCACCAGGCTTTACAACTTAAAATTTAGATTTTGACGTTGGGGAATATTGTTGAATTTTCATTTTTCTTCCTTTCCCCATCCCAGGGCTATAATTTGGTAAGTCTATATTTCCCAGTGGATAGATAAAGAGATAGTTACTGTCCATCACTGTTACTGTGCAGGACCACTGTCAACCAGAAGTGTTATGAAATGGCAAATATTTATCTAAACCACAAGGAAAGTATCAGTCTTAACCTAACATTTGTCAGAATTCAGATGATTACATTCCCAGGTATTTTTAAACATATATTTTCAGACAGAGATCTTTTACAAAATAAATTTACTTCTTTGTTGACTTGCTTATGTGAACTATAGATTAGACAGCCATCAACAAAGAGAGTTTGGTTAATCACTGTTATTGTACCAAAAAGGATTAAATAATTTATGTTATTTCCCAAAACCAGTAAAGTTAAATTTAATCAGATTAGCCTAATGCTTCTCACCAAACAATATTATCTTTCTACTAGTGGCATGTATTGTTTTCAGAATTACAGGCTACTTCAATACAACCTTTTATTTAGCTTTTAAAACGAAACTCATATCTGTGATTGCATAATTCCATTTTGGCATTACACAATAAAATAGTATTTGAAGTGATGTAAACTCTGGATGATCAGCCTCTATTTGAAGTCTTTTGGAGAGATCCAGAAATAACCTGATGCCCATATATATTTTATCAGACTTTTTTATATATCTGATACCTGGCGAGGAGTATATTGCTACCTGAATCAATTGCTGTTGTGCATCTAGGCTTTAGAGATGCTTAAGCGTATTTCCCATGCAAATTTCCTTTCTCTGGAAATACTTCTGGGTGAGAAGCACACAGTTATGATGCAAGACTTCGAATGCTCCAGATAAGAGCATGCCCCTCGCTGGCATAGCCCCTAGAGGCTTTATGACTGTGGGGAAGTGGTTCAGTGGTAAATCTGCTTAAAACACCCCTGCAGTTGATAAAAGCGTACAGAGATGGGGCAAGCAGTTTCAGAGTTCAGGGTGACTTCTTAGCCTCCTCTTCCTTTGCAGCTTCCTTTGAAGCCTCAGACGGCAGATCTGGTGAGCGAGAGGTGGCATGGGAGTCCCCAGCTGTGCAGTCATGGATTTACTCATCTAAGGATGATATCTGGTGTCTTGGATGGGAAAATGAAAGCCTAGGAGGAGGCAGAGGTTACTTCTACTGAATGCATGATTTTCTCTATGTCAATAGCAGCAGAGATCGGGCTTCTTCACCTCCGGAGTAGCCCTAAGGCCAATAGCTTGCATTACTCCTTATATCCATGTCTGCCCTGTAACATTTTACTAATATCTATACCTATTCCTGCCTTGAGAGATTTGCAGATATTAATGGGCCTTCAAGGAGTAATTACGTCTGGCTGTCTCATATTCTCAGCAAGTGAATATAACTGCCTCAGTCATTGTAGGGGAACAACACCCCCCCCCCCCC
>Ga0065711_1035386_pt1 | contig 22395 bp, 13 predicted proteins | sample Hoacrofraction12_FD_59098 | JGI IMG/M metagenome (GOLD analysis project Ga0065711, IMG submission 59098) | Hoatzin crop microbial communities from Cojedes, Venezuela - Epithelial fraction 12 v2 (version 2) | ecosystem: Host-associated > Birds > Digestive system > Esophagus > Crop | place... | reverse complement strand
TCCCTTTTTTTTTTTTTTTTTTTCTTCAAACTCTCTGAAAGTCAATGTCTGTTACTTACCTGAAACAGTTTTTACAGAATGTGTCTGGTTGCCAGAAGACAGCTTGAAAAAAGAGGTTGCGTGTGTTAAAGCTTGTTTTTGTTACAGGAAGAGTGGTAACGTGACTCTGCGTCTCTCTGCCCATCTCTCTGCCTTTGCAGCGTACCTCTTGTTGATTTGCTAGACAGCACGGAGTTGCCAGAAACTTGTGTTGATGACGCCGTAGGCCATCCAGTTGTTGGCTTGGCAACAGGAGATTCGGAAGAGGCTGTTAGCTGCCCTCATCCTGGCACAAAGGAAACTGCTGCTGAAAAAGCAGACTCTGATCGTAAGCAACCTTACAGATTTTTCCCTGTTATCATGATGTGTGGTGTCAAAGTTAACTGATGAGGCTATGAGGTTGTTTTCTTACAAAAATCCAGGCATGTTTTAGAAAGCTCCCTTAGATTATATACAGAACGACAATTCTACCCACCCCTGGGACAACAAAGTCGGTCAGCTCTCCCCGTTTCAGGTGGAAGCAGCTTATTTCCAAGTACAGAGGTGCAAGGGAAAAGTCACAGTTCTTCGTTGGATCAGACTTTAGCCACATATACAGTGAAGTGCAACCGTCTGAGCAATTAACTCTTGCCGCTTGCTTGTTCACTGTGAAGATGGCCACGTAAATGAGTGCTGTGGTTCGTTACATACAGTCTGTAGCCTTGAAAGTTGCATTGAAGGTTGAACAAGTAGCTTGCCCCGTCCCTGTGCTTTCTTCCACAACTTTAAAACCGTGTAATTCATGTTCAGGAATAATGTAATTTAGAAGTCCGCTCCATAGTGACATGAGGAAGATGATATCTTTTCTGTCTTTTTCAGCGTTTGAAGACGCATTCCTAAAACTGAAGCAGCTGGAGGCAGAGTGCAGCAGCCCCGTGCCAAGTGAGCGTCCCAACGTAAAGATAAATGTACAGGTACTTGGGCTTCCTTCCTCCGGGCGGAGTTGTCGAGGTCTGTGCAGATCATTCTGATAAGTCTGCCACTTACCTTGAGCTGTTTGCAAGATTTTTAAGAATATGAGTGAGTAATATTGGGGGATAGTAAAGGAAATACAAATGCTTTCTTACATACAGATCTGTGTGTGTCAGGGCAGCGAGATAAAGACGGGGGGCAGAGGTGCACGTGCAGGCTGCAGCCTGGTGAAATTTTTCTAAAAGTCGATGGGAGCAAAAGGCATAAACGCTTGAAATGTTCCTCATCTGTATCTGTAGCTTGCTAGCTGTACGGTGTCGTGTAGTTCACCCTCCTTTTTGAGGGGGTGAGCTGCTTTCCTGGTGTTTTTCAGTTGCCTTTGGTAACCCTTCCAGAACGTTGTTTTGATGTTTTGGTTTGAGTCGAGCTGGCTGGTCATCCGTCCCTCCTGTTAAGTAGCCTTGTTTTACCTGCTTTCTGAAGTAGGTGCTTGTGCTGTGTGTGTTTATGTAGAGCGGAGTGATGTGCTTGGCTTTAGTGCTCTCCTAAACCCTTTTGAGCCAGTCAGGCCGTGTTTCCACGGGCGGCTGAGCCAAAATATGAGCTTCAGTGCCCTGAGCGGGGCAAGGGCTCTCTTATCCCTTGCTCCTCTTTGCTCTTCCTTCCCCGGCTTCCTTCTCTCCTCTGTCACTTCCAGGAATCGTTGCGTGTTTTGGTGAGCCAATATAGCCTACAAAGTAGCGAACAAAAAATTTTTTTGGCCTTTTTTGTTTTTAACTTTTTGTTAATGTGTTAGGTTTTTTTGGGTTTTGCTTTATTTTGGTTTTGAAGTTGTTAAAGAGTGAGTTAAATAGCTTCATGGAAAGGATCAAAGAAATACCAGAGTTGCTCCAGTGAAAATAAGTAGTGTTGCTGGAAAGGATGGAGAGGACGGGATCCTCCCTTACAACAGCAATGAACTTTCATAGATTCACGAGTTATCAGACAGCTGCACCCATGCAGGATGATATTCTTTTTTTTTAATGAGTTTTAAGAAATTTGGAATTTGGATTTCCCTTCCTCTGCTTCCCCCAGTGTTAAAGCTTTAGGTGCTTTATTGCATTTTTGAAAAAGCAGAGAGAGTAAAACACCTGGCAGCGTTATCTCTGATTGTACTACACTCCCTTGCAAGGAGGCCTGAGGATTTATCTAACTTTCAGCGGAGCAGCTATGATTTTTCCTGCTCCCTCAATAGTAAAATGAGCCAGGTGCCAAGAGAGGTGCTCAGCAGTACGTGTTTGGGCTGAGCCCATTCCTGAGCGTTTCCCCCCCACTCCGCGTGCGAGAAGGCTGCTGCGTTGGTGTACTTGGTGCTGTGGGCTGTTTGGCTCCTGTCCCCTTTAAGGACTGTTGTCAGGATGCCTTGGTGAGTGCATGACGGAGATTACCAAGTCTCTAAGAAGATTAGTGAGTAGCCTATAGGTCCTGTTATGCCAAAATGCTGCCTCTGCATAAACTCAAGCAAATAAATGCAGTTTATTTCAGAATATTTTTGCCTGCTGAGCTCCGTTTCAGTTCAGAGAAGGAAAAACGTTTAATTGGTTTAACGGAGAGAACAGAGCAAAAGTGTCTTAGTGGCTTTTAAATTGTGGCTGATACATGGTAAGCAAGGTAAGATTCCTGTAATGAGCTAATCTAACAACCAGCTGCCAATACAGTGCAGTCACCGTTATCCAGCTGCTGTCATGTGAGGTGCCAAGTAACTTTGGATATCAGAGGTTGCAGATACTGGGGTGATAGTAACCTGATTAGAGAGCAAGAGCGTTTGCGTAACGGAGAAAGAAGTTGATATATGGATCAACAGTAGGCCAGTATGATTCTTTATTTCGGTAAAAGAGACTTCAGCTTTCAAGAAGGAAGTGCAGATTGTGTTATGAAAATGTAAGAATAGATCATCAGTGGTTTTCCTCAGGTAGAAAAGATTGAATAAAGTGTTTCAACCCGTGATGTAGCTTACCAAGAGGTCACTTGAGAGTGGTTGTTTAACAAGGTGGACAAACATTGGAGACTGTCTCTGTATATTTGAAATTCTGTATGCTTCAGATTGCAGACATCTACGTTACAGTAGCACCAAATGAGCACACCCAGTTGTGAGTAGAGATGAAGGTTAATGGTTTGGAAATGAGCCCTGAAAAGAGTGACCTAAGAATAACTTTTAAAAACACTTGGTTTCCTGCTTTTGAAGGCTGCTTTAGAGAAAGTACAAACTTCCACTTACCGTGTTTGTTACAAAACGTGCCTGTTGACTCTCCTCCTGCACTGCTGTTCTTCACGTGTTTGTAAAAGAGGTGTTTGTGGCGTTTTCTTCTGACTGAACTGGATGGGACTGCAATATATCCACTCAGACCTGGCGGTGAGCTTAGATCCTGGAGCTTGCGGTTACTTCAGATGAACGCGGTGTTACAGCGTTCTTTCCGAAAGTGGGTGATTACAATTTCAGCACGTGTCATCTCCCTTAAGTTTTGCCAATGCATAAAATAGCTGCCTATGTCGAAACAGCTACAGCACGTAAAAGGTTGAGTAAAATGCACCAGGGCAGAGCATTAGCTTTCCACTTACGAAGGCAGAGCTGCGTCCTGAACTTCGTGACGCTGTCAAATGCCAATGAACTGCTCACTTCAGCTTTGTTAATTAAAAATCTTTAACTATCTTCCATTAGTGGTCAGAGATGGCCTGACAGTCATCTTTATGGCATTCTATACTTGCAATTGATCAATCTTGGTTGATTTATTTGATAGGTAAATATTTATCTAGCTATCAGGGCTCTTTCAAAGAAAAAGAGAAATCTTCTAGAACGAGAACTGGGAAGGGGGGAATGAATAGCTTCATTCTTCACTGCCGCTCCCTGCCAGAATCTGCTGGGATGGAAGAATGCGACTTCGTCCTTTCCCAGCTTTCACTGGCGCAGTGACCAGGTCGGACAAAAGAGAGCAAATAGCTCTTAAATACACCGCCGCTCCGCTTTCATCGGCTGCTAAAGTGAAGTGAACAATGAGAAGTTCACCCTGTTTGCCCGTGTTTGAAGTCTGCTCTAGAGTCAGAAATGCAAGGATGTGTGGGTTTTCTTTTTCTGGATTTGTTGTGATCTGTAGATACATGGAAGTCGCTCCAAAATGTGCCTGTATCGGACTCCATCTCCTGCACAAAGTGTTTTTCAGTGGCACCAGGCACACTGCCCAAAAGCACAAAGGGTTGGGATTGCACGTCCCTCTGTTGCATTTAATCTTTCCTTCCCTTTTCACAGCGCTGCTGTTTTGATTGAAGAATAGAGTACAAGTGTTGTCTAGTACTTTTAAGCAATAAAGATTGGTAAAGAGCTAGAATATTGACAAAACCCAGCAGCTTTACTGTTTTATGTGAACAACTGAAATGTCTTGTAAATTAGACATCCTGAGGCGTTATCAGGTGCCAATGCTTTCAGCTCTTTCCATTAAAAAATCCAGTAAAACACCAATGGTTTTTTTCAAGCACAAAATAGAAAGGATTGAGAAAAGTGTGTCTTTAATACTGATGGAACTATTTCCTTGGTGGTATAGAACTTGGTTACATTAAAATATTTCTTAATAGTACTAAACTTTCCAGACGTTGGGAGTCTAATCGCTAGTAGTCTAGAGTGACGAAATTGAATTGGTCGTTCAGATGGAGGAGGCTGAGGGGAAGTTTAACTACAGAATGGTGCTTAAAGCAGCAGCGCTCTGATGTGTTCAGTTAAAGTGATCAAACTTACTGTGTCACTGGTGCTGGAATAATGCAGCAGAAGTTCTGTGCCGGGACTGTTACATCCCGCATCTGGTTCAGTGGAGTCCCGTGTGAGGGTTTAAGGATTATCACAGTTGGGTACTGCGACTGTACAAATAACATCAGTTTTAATTATTCCAGCCTTTGGGTAATTCCAACAGCTTCTCTAAAATAAAAGCACTTAAATGTTTAATAATGAATTGTTTTGTTAATCTTTATGAATGATGTGAACGCGCATCTCTTACTATCTGCTAGCAACAGCCACTAGTAAGGCTGGGTGTTGGTCCTCATACTGTTTAGTGTTGAGAGTGACCTCTGAAGATTTTGCAAATGCCGGTGTTCAGTGCTGACTGGGGTCAAAATTTTAAAATGGCTTCTCCTTTAGGTAGTCTCCTCAGTTCCTATTTGGATACCCCAAAAGGTGATTTAGAGGGAGATGAGAGGAGGAGATGCTTTTCCCCCTCTCTAAAGACCAGATAACTTGGCAGTTCTCGCTAGTGTTTCCAGTGAACGAAAAAAGCTAGAAGTGGATGGGGAGCTGTGTGGGGGGCGGGCATTTGCCTCCTTTCAGCTTCTGCCCCCTGCGCTCCCTCCGTGCGTTGGGGTCATTCCGTGTGGCCACGCTGCGGTTGGTGCAGGTCGCAGCGTGGCGGGGTTGCGCCCGCGCCAGGGCGCCTTGCGGGGACGCAGCGCTGGAAGAGCCTGCTGCTGGCAGATGGCGAGGAGCACGGGGTCCGTCTGCCCCTGCCCAGTCATGCCCCCGGCACGAAGGTCACAGGGTTTAGTTGCCACTCAGTTAATTAAATTCTGTCACTAACCAAATACCAATTAGTAGATTGAATGCGTAATTAATGTTTTGTAATTAAAAAATGCAATTCACGTAGTGAAATATACTGTAGTGAAAGGTATCTCATTTTTAATTGTCTTCATTATGTATCCGACTTCCAGTTTGCTCTAATAGAATCAGCAATGGGAGAGGTAGCTAACAGCAAGTTAAACTGTTCTAATCTGTGAGTGGATTTTAAGGTATATATCTTCCCAGTTTGCATTTGAGACTAAATTATCGACTTCTAGCGAGGCCATACTGATGTGATGTGATGTGATGGCTGCTGTATTGATCTCCTATCAGTAAACTCGGCTGCAAATTCAAGGTCCGCTGCAGTTCTTGCACGCTGTGTTTTTAGCACAGCACTGTGCATCTCCACTTTTAAGCGTTGTGGTTTTTTTACTTTATGTTTTCCTGTGACTTTACAACTGAGTTCCAAAATAAAGGAAAAAATTGCCTTTTTATTTCAGTATAAATCTGCTGACTTTCAGAGCTGTTTTGTTGTTTAGAGATATTAATAAACTTCAGCCCTGACTTTTCCATGTGGGAACTGCTTCTAATAAGGATTTTTTCATGTCTAGGATGAAGTGGTAAAGTTGACAGATAAATGTCTTAACAATGCAGTTGAGAGCCCGGTCACGGCAGCAGCGTGGCTTCCAGAAGATATCAAAAGCAATATCCTGAAGGCCCAGGCAGAGGCAGGGCACAAGGTAAATACTCGTCTGATAAGGACTGTGACATCCTCGAATGTTTTCCCTTCCGTTGCCTGATGTTGGAGAAGGTGCCTTGCAGATAAGGGTGCTCCAAGGGCCGAAGTGCAAGGCAGAGTAAGAGAGCCTTTCAGCCTTCCTTCACAATAATAGCGGTCCAGTACTGGAACGGTTGCCCAAGGAGGAGTCTCCCTCCTTGATGAGACTCAACACGTAGATGGTCAAGGCCCTGAACAAGCCCTGGTTTGAGTGGTTATTGAGCCAGAAGGTTGCCTTCTAACCCAAGAAATTATTCTGTGACTAAGACTATGCTTCTAGCATGTTCAAGTGAATTCTGTAGCAAATAATGTTTTTTTTTATTTGGCTGCATTTTTTTTATTTCTGCACTGAAGTTTTCACATGGAATTGATGTTTTAAGTCCCTGAGCAGTAGATGGACAGCACACTTCCATGCTGCAAGGCAGGTGCTCGGCTCTTTTGTGGATCTCAGAACTGACACAAGATAGAAACAGGTATCAGAAACTTATCTTTGTTCATTTTGTCCTTCAGGTTGTAAGAGAAGACGTGCTGGCAGGTGTCAAGAATTTCAATATTCAGGATGCTGCTGCCAGGTACTGAACAGATTTGGAAGAAACACACAATCTAGTTACCCAAGTACAGCACTGAGAACCTGCGGTTCAGCGTGGTCTTTCGGTGGCTCAGTGATCATTGCATTTTGTCTTGCATAGTGTAGCTTGACCTGCTGACTGTGAAGTGTTTTTAAAATGAAAACCAGCAAGCACTATAGTTGCTAACTTCTATTATATACAAGGTAATCCAGATACTCTTTATTCTCCCGTACTTTAATTTGATCGACATTGTTCCAACAGTGGCTTCAATCACTGTAGTTATTTCTGACCCACAGACAACTTCAGTGTGGGCAGAGGGGATGGGTCTGTTTGCAATAGCTGTTTTCTAGCGGAGTAAAAAAACAGTGTACAAAAACCTGCCACTGGCAGCTGATCACCTGAGAGTGACTGAATCTCACATGACTGCTAGTTCCAGTGGGATTTCAAGGACTGAGAAAGTTACAGAGTTACGACATGTAGTTTCTTGACCATTTGGGAAGATGAGCATGTGTCTGACCTCAAAGAGCCCATGGGGATATTGAATAAAATGTACCTCTAGCAATCTCAGAAAGATTCGTGACGAGCTTTCTGGGGAAGGTTGTACCTGGTTTTTGTTTTGTTTTTTGTTGTTTTGCGCCAGGAACGTTCTCCCGTCCGGTAAAACACAGAGTAGTCCCCCAGCTACCAGTCCAGTATTTCAAGACCCAAGAGAGCTGCTGAATGCAATCCCTGCCTCGGACACCTTTGTTCCGTAAGTGATTCAGGAGAAACGTGTTTCTGGGTGAGGGAACCATGTGGACGTTATCATGAGCAGGCCCGAAAGGGTGAGGACCAGTGGCTGAGTGTTTAGGCTACATCTAGGCAAGCAGGTTTACCGATGCATCTTTAATTACTGTTGCAACAGCTAATCAGCGTAGGCCAGGCCTCGGGGTGAGTATCCTAGCAAGCAGTAAGTGAATCTCTCTCATCTTCTGAAACAACTGAAATATCTGACATCCTGCTGCCCCTGGCTCTGAAGAGGAAGATAAGGGGATGGCGGGGAAGGCTTCGGGCAAGCTAGAAACGTGGGCTGAAGAAACCCCTCTGAGATAGAGGACATTAATACTGTTGGGTCTGTACACAGCGGTAGCTGAAACTGTGAAAGAGAGCAGCGATCTGCAGGGGTAGTTGGAAGGCGTTCACTGCAGCGTACTCATGAACGTCAGTCTTGTCTGCCTCGCGTGAAGCCGGTGTCGAGGCTTTGGGCTGGGCTGTCGGGCAGGCAGCGCTGTTTCATGCTGTCCGGGCAGTGTGCTGATGAGAGCGGTTTCTCCTTGCAGTGATGCGTTCCATGAGGACAACGCTGCCTCCAGCCGTGAGGACCTGCTGATTCCAGCTAACCTGGCTCCCGCTGAGGAGGCTGCTCTTTCCAAGGTATCAACGCCTGCCAGCCTGGAAGGTTTCGTGTCTGTTGCGTTCAGAGCCACTGCTGCCTCCAGGCAAGCGCAGCAGAGCTTGCTGCCTGCCTCTCGTAACTCGGTGAATACCAGTCCCTGGGGAATGCCAAAAAACACTTTCTGGAGCACACAGGGACGCCATAGGGATCTTTTCAAAGGCCATTTCTGAGTGCCCTTTCAGGTTCTTTGCCTGACACTTGTTTTCCTAAACTGGTTGTTTCCCTCGTGCTGGTGGAGGGCCCCTTGCATCCCAGTGATTTGATGCTCCAGGAGAGAGACTGCAGGGATGAAATTCTGACATAGACAATTCCTATCAAAATAACCACAAAGGGAAAAGTTTAAATTGAAATGTTTGATTGTTGTATTCTGGTTACCTTAAGGATAAGGTAATTTTTAACTGGACTCCATGAAATGCACGTAGCAATTCAGGGGTCTGCTTTCCTTTGTCCCTCTCCAAAAGCAGAGAGGAGTCCAGCATTGGACTGTGCTGTTATTTCAGCAGACTGAGGGGTTAATCTGGATCACTAAAGCACCATGCCCTTTAGCTGTTGTCCCTCTAAACCAGTGTTGTGTAGTTGATCCTACTGAATAATCATCAGTTTCATCTTCCAAGTTGAAATACTCAGCTCAGAGACGTCGCTGACCTCCTTGTCAAATGGCGCAGTACCCCATCTTTGCATAAGGGAACAGGACAGTTTCACAGCTTAGATGGTGATGGCATTGTTTCCAGCACATTGATAAGAAGAAGCGAACAGGCTAGTAAAACAGATCATACGGAAAGATTTGAGGCAGCAGATCTGGTAAACAGTGGTGTTCCTTAAGGACACTGGTCTGTTACTTGGGAAGCCCCTAGAATATTCAGCAGACCTATCTGGTTACTACTGGGAATTCAATTCAAAACTGATTTATTCCATAGAGCACTCCAGATGACCAGGACGTTTCCTTAACATCAGTGACAGAGAATCTAATTGACTTTACAGAAGCCACACTTCGGGTAAATGTATTTTAAAACCAAACTTCTTCCTTTACATGCACAGTGGTTTTTACTCGTAAACTCTCCTCTGGCTTTAGCATCTGTCCTCCGGGCTGGGGTCTGCTGCAGGGGAGTGAAGCGGTGGTTGACCCGGCTCAGTGCATGTGTGCCCCCCCTCCTTCCTGTGCAGGGTGCCCGGCGTGGGGTTGTAGACCCTGCAGCTCTGTAATGGGAGTGGAGGAACCTGAAGAGTTAATTTACATCTGTGCCACCAGGGCCTGTAGTCCTATTTTAGCACACCTGCAAGTGCCAGCCTGCTTCTCGGCTTTTGGGTATATATAATACTTCAGAAATGATACGTAAATATGTATATACACGCAAATACATATATGTGTGCATATATAAAATACTTGAAAAATAAACTTTTAACATAAATTAACCCTTTTATATAGATAAAAACATCTCTTACAATCCGTGCTGGCAAAAAAGGAGTTACATTGCACGGACCAAGAAAAAGGGGAAGGAGTAGGGCCTTTAAACTGTTCACAGAAGTGTGCTCTCCGTTAACTTTGTCCCCAAAGCAGAAAAACTGATGGGTTCAGTTGCCTTTTGGAAGGGAGCGCTCTGCTGAAACTGCTGCCAGTGAGTTTCTGGGAGTGAGCGGGCGTTCGGGGTGTGCTGTGCGGGTGCCCTTTGCCTGCTGGTAGGCAGTCACACCGTCTGTAGCTAATCCCTGGCGTGGTTCAAAGACTAGCGATGGGCAAACCTCCGAGATCGTTTGGGGAGGCAATATTGTTTTCAGAACATTCTCAGCCACTTCCAGCCTTTTCTAATGAGCATTTGTTTGTTTTTTGTAGGTGTCTTCCCAGCCTATGATAATGCCGAGGTGGATAGTGCCAGTGAGTTATTTGACCATTCCTTAACAACAACAAAAAAGAAAAAAAGAAAGCTTTTGGCATGATTAAGAAACAGGAGCTTGAGTGAAATAGTAAAATATAATCATTCTTAATAATACAAAAGCCCATAAAATAATGTACCAGACCAAAAATAAAGCAAAATAATTCAACTGGAGTAAATCAAATACCATACTTATCCTGTTAATAGTTAAACTTCATTTTTGCTGTGTTACATGGTGGGCAAATGCCATAAAGTTTCTTTCAGAACTTGCATTTAGTGAAGCCCTCTCTGGAACTTGATGAATCTTCATTTTTACTGTTACAAATAAATTGTATTGAAAGATTAGCTTGCCTTGTCCTGGCAGGTTTTAGTTTCAGTTTCCTGTTTCGTTCTCCCCGATTCAGACCGGACTGATTGCCAATGGGCCTTTGGGAAATGACGTTGCCTTAGCTGTGAAGGCAGTGAAGGGCAGCACGGAGACCCTGCTGTCGTCGTCGGGGTTGCCACCGTCCCAGCAGACATCCGAGGACCTTGCAAGGTAAGGGCCCCTCAGCACTCGCTTCAGAGGTTGGTATGGGGTGGGAGGGAAGTGTGTGCTCTGACTGCTTCCACTGAAATTGTTACACGGTTGGTTAGACACAGTGCCTTGTTTTGCTGTGCTTACAAACTATGGTTCTGTCTCACTTTGTAGCATTTGAAATCTTGTAAATAAATAGAGCAGCTGGTGTGTGTATGTTTTTATACAACATTGTTTGAAGGGTAAGAAAACTTTTTTTTAAATTCAAGCAATTTGAAGTAAAGGAACAAAGCATACAAATTTAGCTGGAGTTAGAGGTAAACCTCTTGTCATTATAAATGCTGTAAAATCAATTCTTTTTAATTATAATGATTTTTTTGGAGGAGTGTATTTACAGGGCCTCACTTTTCTTTCCCTTTTAGCCTGGTTACTGAGGATGCTGCAATAAGAACGAAATGTTTACTCACCACTGAGCTCTAGAAGAAGGAGTTTCTGCACTTGCCACCTTGTAAAAACTCGAGTCTTCTAACGCATCTCCAAGGGACCCTTCCGAAAGACTTGCTTGGGATCAAACTCTCGCTGAATGGGAGTGAAACAGCCCAGCTGGTTTGCTAGGATCCAGGAAGAGACTTCTACGTTTGTTGCAACCTAACTGGAATTGCAGCCTGAACCGTGTTATCATTTCATAATCTCCCTCAGGAGAAGTGAAGTACCACACTGGAGCTAGTTCTGAGCGTGAGGAGCAGAATCTGGTTGTGTTCCACTCGTGTAGGTTTGGTCTTACCCTGTGCTGCCCGTCGAGCGTTGGTAGGGAGCGGTGGCGGTGGCCGTGCAGCCCAGGAGCGCGGCGTCCCTGCCCTCTGAGCAGTGCTGGGAAGATCCGGAGAACTTGCAGGGCCACCTCCTGGCCGTGCTGCCTGCCGTGGCTCACGGCAGCGATGGCCGACGCGTGCAGCCAAGGATGTTTTCTCTTCTGTCTGATTATTCCTTCCGCTTTTCCTTTGTTTTACCAACACACATTCTCCTTTCTGGCCTTAATCCTCTTAATAATCCTTGCACCTCTTGCTACCGGGAAAGAATGAAAATCTAGTCCATCAGTGACCAACTACGCTGGCTGGATCGGAGCTGATCGTTACAACCAGAAGGAAAATCAACCTGCCAAACAGCGTATAGCATTAGCAGGCTACAGCAGAGGTCCCACATTTCGACACTGATGATTTCATTTCCTGTATGACTCCAATACATGCATTTTAGGCTAGAGATATGTATGTTTTAAGTGCTGAAGCCATGAAGGTATAGGTGCATCTTACCTTGGGAACTGCTTATTGGTTAGTTTTGTTGTCAGATAGGACTAGGAAGGAAAAGAATTTTCTTGTTTCTATTCACCGTTTCTGGGTGTTGTTTCCAGGTGCTGTGCTTTGGGAATACTTACCAGGTATGTTAGCAGCAGGAGGGTACAACCAGAGCAGTTCTTCACACCACCTCGAGTCCTGTTCCAAGCGTCATTTAACAGTTGCGTGTGGAACAAAGAATAGAAAGAATAAGATGAAAACAGGAAAAAAAGATTAAAAGCTCCTGTAAGCAGTTGGCTCCTGTGTAGCAGGAAGGTAGGAGCACTTGCCAGAGCACGCTCCCCGGAGCTGGCAGAGGCCGTTTGGTGCCCGGGTGAGGTGCAGGAGACGGTGTGTACAGTGTGAAGAGATCCTTCGAGTCCTGGGCAGCAGGATCCTCGTGTGGACACGTAGAGGTGAGCGCGTGGACCCTGGGGGTAGCCCAGCCTGTGAGACAGGTCAGTGCAGCATCAGGGGGAGGAGGAGCACGGAAGCCCAATGATGAACTCCACCTCTCCTAAGGAGGAAGCGCTGATATGAAACAACTGGGATCTTTCTTAGGAAGGGGTTTGTACATATGACTGGGGTTGGAGGATGTTTTCTGCGTAGTGCTGCTCTTTGTAAATATTCATATACGCGTGGTTCTTGGAAACAGTTTTAAATGTGACAGCTGGTTCTGAAGGCTGTGTGCACAACTTCGTTCCTGCATGCTGGCTGCACGCACATCTCTCGGTGTAGACAAAGATTTGGACCAAACCATTGTGGGCTGTGCAGGTAAGCTGGTGCCCAGCTGGGCTGCTCCTTTCAGACTAGGGCTTGCGTACTGCTGCTCTTGTGCCCTTGTTTGCAAGGTGCTGAGTGAGCATGTTCAGGAAGAAGCCACGTGGCATTTCCATGGCCCACCGCCGCTCCTCAAGAACCCACGAATAGAGAAACACAGAAACCACGGGCAGCTCTCAGGACTGGCGCACCGGAGTCGTGCTCTGCAGAGCATGGTTGGCAGCCGTTGCCTTGAGAACTGGCAGCTGCAGTTGGTGTGGGGTGCTTTGGGCCCCCTCCAGCTCCCCACTTCCCGTGCCCAGCCAGCTGGCGGGCAGCTGCTGCTCCGGACCCGGTGGGGAGCTTCTGCTCGCCAGCCGCTCAGCTCTGGCGCTGGTACTTCCAGCTGAGTATTGGCTTTTTTTTATACCTGTACGTCTGAGCCTTATCGCATATTAAAATGTAGACGGGTCCCGATTCACCTGTCAGATGTCTTGGTCTGGATTAATAACGCATTTGCCAGCAGAGTTCCTGCAGGAAGAGGAAAGCTGTGGTTGCAGCAGCCTGCGCCCTGCGCAGAGCCAGGACGACGTGAGGAAGCTTGGCTCCTGCTGCTGCTCTCTTTGCTCGGCAGCTGAGCTGGCGCTCGCCAGCTGCATGTGCTGGGTTTGCCAACAGACCCAATGCAGCGGCGTTTTCTTGAAGTCATGTTTGATATTTGACTCTTCCCCTGGGGTTCAGGACCTCTGCGAGCTGTGTTGGCTTGAATCCCTCCCAAAAGCAGAGGAACAGAAGTTTACAGTTTTGCAGCGTCGCATGTTGAATGGCACCCCGTGATTTCTCCCAGGCAATCGCATGCAGCAGGTAACCAGTAAAGAACACCTGTGGTGAGGGCATCCCCTTAAAATCTGTGAGGCATCCCCCTAAAATCTCGGTGGTTCCAAGGAGCCAGCTGTTGTTTCAGCGTGGTCGGGGCGCTGGGGGTTGGAAGGGAATGTTGTGTTTGCACACATGTGCGCACATATGAAAATTTCGCAGGGGCAAGGTTTTCCTCAATTTTCAGAGGATGACTACTCAAAACTTTTATTTAAAAATCCAAAATTTTCAACTGTGAAATTGGGGACTTCCAATTTCTAGTAGATTTGGGGCTGCAAACCCCACTCTTTCCAGTGATATCTGCTGCTTGGAGCGTATTTGCTCCGTTTCACTCAATGTAGCTTATTTAGCTAATCCAGCTCGTCGTTCGTGTAGGGGGCCTGGGGAGACCAAGGCGCCACAGTTAGGTGGTCAGAACAGACTCGCAGCTGGGGATAGGAACGTCCTGTGGTTCAGCATCACTGTTTCGCTTTGAAACTACGGATATCGTGTTGTGTCCTGACTGGCTAACCGGTAACGAGGATTCCTCATCACCTGCATTTTATCAAACACAAATAGGTATAATAGTTCCTACAGTTAGTGTCGCACGGTATTAATTAATGCCTGCGTGCTACTGAGAAAAAGGGATTTTCTTACCATTGTTGCACAGTTGGTTGATAGGCTGTGAGGTCCAGTCAGCCTCTAAAGGCTTATTTTTTGGCATTTATTTAAAGAGATTTATAAAAAATTTTTGTGTGAATCTGATGTTGGGATGTTGGCAGGTCTGCCAACCACTGAAACGCGTCAGGAGCTGACAGGGATGAGTAACTGCACGTTCTGTTGCAGTCATCTGGAGGAAGCCAGCTCCCTCGTTTAAAAATAAAGAATTTAAAGTTCAGGTTTGTTTCCTAACAAAGTTACCCCCCTTGCCTTACTAATGCCCCTCCCGGCCCATCCTCGTCGTCTGGCCTTGTGCCCCTGCGCTGTGTGCGCATGCAGCGCTGATCAGAGAGGGATGCTTTCTTTAACTCTGTAATTAAAAAAAAAGATAAACTAAAAGCATAAGTGATTGGATCTAAAAGTGATTTTACTCTCGTCACACTCTGTCAGTGACTGGAGTAAGACATTTTATAGAAATCTTAACATTTATAATAACAAAAACCCCTGCCCCACGTCTCAAACTGAGGAATCTTAGGCAGATGCTGGATCTTGGAACTGCGTTTCTGTCCCATCTGCTGAGTCCCGCGGGGCTGCGTCTGCTGAGCACGTGGCAGGGGTCATACGAGCTTTGGAAATGGGCACTGGAGTGCGGGAGTTCAGGCCCTCTTACACTTGAATTACGGGAATCTCTTCGTTACTTCAGTGGGAATGGGGTTTAATGTTAGGTAGTCGTATGACATAAAATCACTACTTACCTGGTAATCAGTCGTGGTTAATGAATTAGCTTGAATGGATTTGATTTTAAACTTAAATTCCACGTATACTTTGTCAGAGACAGCAATGTAAAAGCTACGTTTTGGACAACTTTTGGAGGCGGCTTTGGCAAGAACACTCGCAGGCCCAGACGAGGAGCTCGGGTGGAGAGCCCAGCGACGCCGGGGCCTCTCACGAGCTGTGGTCAGCCCTTGGCTGTTACCCGTTGTCCGCGCCTTGCTCAGCCGCGTTCCCTGGAGCAAAGGGGCACCGCTTAGATCAGCCTGTCCTTCGCAGACGGCGCCGCTGGTCTCTTTGCCATTGTGAACATCTTCTGGTACAACCCAGATCTTCTGCGGATGAAGTGTTAACAGCTCTGTTTCACAGCCAGCTGGCGTTTAAAGCTCTGTCTGGACATGGACAGTGTTTGTTGGTCTAGAAGGTTGTAGCAAAGTTCTACAGCTGTTAGGCACGGTAACGTCACAGCTTTCAAACGCAGCTGGGCAATCGGAACTTTTATACCAAAAAAGAGAAATAATCTGTGCTAACGGCCTTTCAGTGGTGCGGGTGTGATCTGTCTGGGTTTGGTCTGAGTGTCAGCACCGCAGCTGTAAGTGCTCGCCCTGCGCCGGGCTCGGGCCTGCGCAGCAGGGTGCTGCGAGGTTCTCCTACAAAGCTCGCCTCCTTTTTGCTGTTTGGCTCGAGCACCCTGCTTCGTAAACACAACACGCCCACCCACCTACAACTGGACAAATGTATTTTTGAAGTATGTAAGAATATTTTTTTAGCTAGCTATTTTTTGTTAAAGCCACACTAACTACTGTATTTTTACCTTTTGTATGTAAAGCTTGGCAATAGTTCTCAATGTATAATTTATTTGTTGTTTTTTTATAAAACAAAGTGCACCCTCTTGCTTCTGTTTCACAGCAGTAGTGATGTATGAACTGTTTCAGGCACTGCACCGAGATCTGTATTGAAACTGTACGTGGGAACAAGAAACTCTGATTTGTAGTCCACTCAACCCAAGCTTGAGATGTTTATACTGTAGTTTCATCTTAAATATACCACATCAGTGCAAAAGTCTCACAGAGTCATCCTTGAGCAGGGCCATGTCGCGCTGCTGTGGCAGCAGGAGACCGGCGGGTGGCCGGGACCTGGGGCACGAGCTGGGCGGCTGGGGCTGGTGGCTGCTGCACCCCTGGAAGCGGAGCCGAAGGCGGGCGGCTGACGGGGGCTTGGCGCTGGGTGCTCGCCCATCCTCGCTGCCGGGGGTCTCTGGGAGGACGTTACCTCTCTGTGGGACCCTGTTTTCCTGCGTGTATGCCAAGGTGGCATGGCAGCTTCTCATTTAAGAGAGGGGTGCCTGGGTTGGGGAGAGATCTGTAAACTTACTTGGGCTGTCAAAACTGCAGGCTGTGTTACAAACTCAATTTGTTGTCAGTTAGTGTCACTGAAGGTGACACCTAAACTTGCAGATGGATGCTAAAGAATGAAATGCCTTCTTTCCAGAGGAGCTGAGACTGTCGAGGAGGACTGTCAGGTGCTCAGCGGGTCTGAAAATCAAAGCAGCGAGGTGTGTGCCCAGAAAGGATGCTTGAACTCCCAAGGGTAACTTCACAACGTGCAGACAGAAGTGAGCAACCTTCTTTTTATTTGCAGTAAGGGATTGTTTTATGTTTTGATGTACAGATTGTTTAAAGGAAACGGTTTATTTCCAAACCCTGACTTTGGTGAAATGCTCAAGAAGGCAGCAGAGGGCAACCAAACCATTTGATCGTCTTCATTTCTGAATGAAACGCAGGCCACCGCAGCGCTTGCAGATGGCAGCAGCTTGTAGCCACTCCTTGGGCCCGGGACGAATCCTCATTAACTGCTGCAGTTACGGGGAAACATCAGAAGCACATCCACACGGGCTCTGCTCCGCCTCTGGGGAAAGGTGACTGCGCTGGATAAAAACGGGCCAGGAAAACAGGAGTGAAACCACTTGAAGTGCTCCGAGAACCCTGTTAAGCGTAGCTGATCACGCTGGTTGAGTTTTGAAAGGGAAGAAGACCTAGGAAATGTGGTACAGTGCTATGAGCGAGGAGGATCGTGCGCCTAGGTCCTGGATACAGGTTTTTCGGGGGGAAAGATGAAATAGGGGTCCTGTGTGCCTGGAGGTGCCTGAGGTGCCAGGCAGGGGTGGGATGCAGTCACTTTGTGTTGCAAACCCTGCCCTTCCAGCCTGAGCTCACCTTTGTTTTTTAAAGACCTGATGACGGGCCAGCAAGGGGAGAAACCGCCTCTGGTGCCTTCAGCAAGTTTGTTGCAGCCCAGAGTCCCACTTCCAGGGCTGGAGTTCCCTTTCCTGTAGCATGATCAGGGCTCAGTTTTGCCGCTCAGCCTCCCGCCAGCGATCCCTGCGCCTGCATCTCTCCAGCGCAGCCCTCCCCGAGCCCCTCGTGTCCCGGGCCGGGGTGCAGCGGGGTCCTAAGGGCATCGGGCCGGTGCGAGCGGTGCCGAAGCTGGCGCAGCCTTGGCACGCCAGCCAAGGCGTGGGGGGAAACGCAGGAGATGGGCACGTTCTGCAAGCTGCTTTTTCCTCCCCGTGCCAAGCCGTCGCCTTCGGGCTGGCTCGTGTCCTGCCCGCGTCAGCTCCAAGTAAACGTTAAACCCTTCGTGGAGCTGTCAAAGGGAAGAGAGTTTGGGAGGGGAGGAAGGAAGGAACGGCAGAGCCTGGATGGCATTTTCCTGGGGCTCTCGCGCATCCCCAGGATACCTGCACGTGCCAGGAGGCCGTCGCGTGACTTGGAGAGTCACTGGTTTATTGCTGCCCGTTCCAGTTCAATTTCCTTCCCTCGTCAATCCTACATAAAGTCTGTACGTCACAGCGGCTCCCTCTGGATAACGCCCAAACAGACATGTCGGGCAGCAAAAGAAACACACGCTGCTGGCTTAAGACTGCGCTGCTCTGCACGTGCTCAGCCCCATTGCCGTCCTGAAATCCTTTTCAAACATGCCACCTCCGAGTGGGCAATTCCCTGCTCTCGGGGGAGCAACCAAAGCCTGGGCAGCCCTGGAGGCTGGCTGAAGTGCCACGAGGTGACTGGGGTGTGCGGGAGCATGTTCCTTCAGAAAGGTGAGTTCTTTGTTCATTCTGAAAATGTAAATAAGTATTTTGAATTCATGAAACCTCAGAAAACGAGCACGCACTGATACGAAATGCAGCAGGCTTTATTGATATGGCAGCATACAGTCCTCTCTCTTTCCAAAGAAAGGGCACGGAAGGTCCAAATAACTCTCAAGTAGCTTTTTGCGAACTCATCTCTAATTTTCCTGTTGAATTCATGTGACAGCTGCTTGTGATGAGATGTATCTGTAAATACTCTCACATAAAATTCATTATTCTCATGAAACTTTTGAAAAGGCATCTTTTCAAATATTCACAAGTATAAATCACACTTTGCGTTACTTTCAAACATCAGCACCTTGTCCTACCAACGGCTGACCTTCAGTCAGAAGGCCAGTATCTTTGTAACTTTTATGGAAATAAATGCTTGAGACGCTGGACAACATTCTCTTTAAAAAAAAAAGCACTTTTTCTTTTCAACAAAGAAAAACCATACATGAACTCAGGATTTACTAGTATAGAGGGGAAATGTGTGACAACTACTGCATACGTTGACAAAACAGGGAGAGATGGAATTGGAAAAGCAGAAATCCCTTTGTGCCTAAAATCGGAGTTAGCCATCAGAACAGCTTATGTTTTGTGCTGCTCCTGTCAAGGCTTCCTCTTACTTTTCCCAAAGAAGAGTCAAAACCTTTTGATCCGGTGCTCAGTTGCTGTGCCCAGCGTTCACGGGGCGACTGTTCTGCTCTCCCAGGCATGATGCACTTCCTGTGGTCTAATGCTGCATGTGATTTTCGGGGGGACTCGTGGTTTCTGTTCCCCAGCGTTAGATGCAATCCTTGAATATCTTCTAAATTCCACTTGCTAATTTGTGTTTGGGTTTCTTCTTTGTTATAGGCCATCTTGTGTTGCAAATATCTTGTCCAAAGAACGCTTTTTCAAGAAAACAAAACCTTAACAATGTTAGAAAATATTGCCATTAAGATTCATCAAATCCCTCAAACGTGACCGTAACGTGCACAAATTTGATTTAAACACAGTTTTGTGGGTGCGTATTTATTTCTTACCCCAGTGCAGAATGGGCAAGCTTTGGACCCGAAATGGCAGTTATGGAGCCAGCAGGGGTTACCTGTAGTTCTGATTTTTCAAGGCAGCGTCCGCCACTGCAGTCTGAAAGGCTGTTAACTGACCAGAGGAAAAAGTAACAAAAAGAGCAGCATTCCAACAAGCTCCACTCAGAAACTGCAACTTCCACGCAAGCTGCGACTTAAATACACATCGAGTTGTGTTCATATTGTAAAAAATCTGTTCCCAGCAAGCATGAGAAGGTTTAATCTCCCCAGCGTGCTGACAGGAAACTGAAGCCAGTTGCAAGCAGTTGGTTCACCACCTGCTGCCACCTGGGTGGAAATTTATCCTTTCACTTTGCAAGCAAAGGGATCACAATCTATCAAACTCCATTTGCCAGAAGGAGATCTCAGAGGAGCCGGACAAAGGTTTTCCCCCTATGAGCAGCAGCACGTTGGTGTCGCTGCTGGCTTCAGCCACTGTGGTCGCGTGCTGACAGTTGGTTCCCTCCTCTTCTCCCACAGTCTGAGCAGCAGCAGAAGCCTCTTTTTCTGTGGAGACAAACAGACGGCGAGACTTGTCCTTTGACAAAGTGCTTGTTGCTCTGCTCGGGTCGCGTTCTGCCTCTGAAGTGGTCTGAAACGCACAGAAGCCCCCTGGCCTCAGGGGCAAGCTAAAGGTTTTCATTTCAATCGCACTGCTTTCCTCGTTGCCGAGCGCTCGGTACGCAGGCTGTTGGCGGAAGTAGCTGCAAAAGCGAGTGTGCTTCGGGATGGCCACCAGCTGGTGACAGCCCTTCTGCTCACTCTTCCAGTGGCTGGGGAATGTATTGGTGAAGTCTGAGGTAGTCTGGAAATCAGCACCAATTCCTAAGATGCAGTGATACATTTTAGGAGAAAAGTTTGCCTTTGTAGCACTAGTAAGCTTCTTCCATGTCTGTGTATGGAAATGGTACTTCCAGAGGTCATCATTAGGACTGGAATTTGAAATCCCTCCACCAAAAACCAGCATAGAGTCTCTGAAGACTACTGAAGCATGACCTACCACTGGAGGAGGTCCTTGGCTAAATGCAAGAGAAACCAGCAGTTAAGGGGAGACCAACAAGAAACATACTCATTTTAGCCTCTATTTTAATTTTGACTCAAAAGAATGGCTGCTGAACAGCTGCACTGGGCCATCAAAATGACGCTGCCGACAGCTGCATCCACGCGTTGCCAACAGCTCTTCCAGGCAGAGCCAGCTTCCAGGGGTGGCAGCGGCGCTACGTCCTGATCTGAACAATTCCTACAGTCGCCAGAAGGGCAACATCTCCCTCTCTGCCCGCACGCGGTATCGAACGGTAAGGCTAATTCTCTCCTTCTGTGTTAACTGAGTGTAACAAATGGTGTAGTTTACCTTGTTCTGATGTTGGACCAGCTGCTGCTTAGGAAGTCCCACTTCCACAGGTCCTTCTGTTCACTCAGCCCCATCAGTCCTCCGAAGAGGTACATGCCTGTATGATAAACCACTGCTGAGTGGCCGTGCCGAGGTCCTGGGCCAGTGTTGTGAGATGGGGTGGAAACACACAACCATTTTCTTGTGTCTGAAAGCAAAATATTAACTTACAGATGTACCAAATTTGCCCTAGCATCTGAGAAGGGATTTATTTCAAGAACAAAGTAACTGTTCTGTTGGAGAATAGAGATTTCTGTGCTAAGCTTATTGCAATACAAGTAAACAGCTTAAATTCTGATACTGAAAAAAGTGCATTTAAAAAAATCAAGTTTTGAGATAACTCTTAATGAAAATGTCAGATGCTGCATGACAGATGCCATGGAAATGTTATTTACAGAGCAGTTTCTCCTAAGGCTTTGTTAATTCATTAACTCTGACACGGAAAGATAATTTCCTGGCTATAAGAGGGAAAAAATCAGTCAACAAAAACATTCCTTCATTAACGTCTGTGCTTATTCTCCTTGCGGGGGAATGAAGGATGAGATAAACCCATCATTCATTTCAAAACAGTGACTGAATGGCCACCAGATAACAAAAGCTGTCCATTTAGGGAGTCTCTGGGAATCATCTGGTTTGCAACCACCAGATTAGCAATGAATATGCTAATGAAACCATCTCCTGTCAGGTTTGGCTCCCCACGTCAGTTCTAGATTTGGGATTCAAAAGATGGCGTTAATAGGCTGAATTCAGGGTCTCTGCGGCATCTGAAAGTTTCTGGTAATCCCTGAAGAGCTCAGTGAACGGTGAACAAAACATTCTCCCTGATTTTCAGCTCTGAAACTGGCAAATACTGCAAAACATCTTCCAGTATAATACAGTCCGATTCATTTCAGCTAGGTATTAATTTAATTGACAGAATTCATAACTAAATGCTGCCAAACAGAAGCCAAAACTAGCTTACAACATTTCTACTGATAAGAATTTTCTTAACAGAGCAAGCCATGCTTTCCTGCAGCAGTCATCATTTTACTCGGGATCAAAACCTTATCACGCTTTTTAACTTGCCAAAATGGAAAGTCCAAAGCTCCTGTGAAATGCCTCTGATGCCAACGTATCCCCCGTAGATGTGCATGCTGGAGTGGTACACGACTGCACTGTGACCTTTTCTGTTAGTCGGTGCCGAGCTCTAGACCAGTTTATAATAAGACAAAAAAACTGTTAACAGACCGAATCATATCCGTCGCAACGTCTGTCTGGGGAATATGCCCAAGCAAGGAAAACCGTGGCTGTGGGCTCTGTTAAACTTCTCTGCAAATAGGGAGTAAACCCACCACTGAGGACTTGTAAGGATGCAAACACAAACCATTCTCAAACCTAAGCAACCCTCCCTTTTGAAGCCCACCACAGCATGACGTGCCTGCAGCCTCCCCGTCTCTGCGCGCCCAGCAGTGGCACTGCTCTCACAGCTGCTGCTAGGCACAGCTCCAGGACACGCTGTAAAGGTACCGCGTAACTCCCGGGGTGTAACGGGGGGATGCCAACATCAGGCACAGCCTTTCCATGCTTTGGTGTCTCTTCTCAATTACACGAAACCACTTACTCCTATATGTAATGAGGAGTTGATACATAATCCCATCATATTTGTTGTACATAAACAAAATTTCATCAACCATATAACACCTTCCCCCCCCCC
>Ga0065711_1035385_pt1 | contig 22395 bp, 13 predicted proteins | sample Hoacrofraction12_FD_59098 | JGI IMG/M metagenome (GOLD analysis project Ga0065711, IMG submission 59098) | Hoatzin crop microbial communities from Cojedes, Venezuela - Epithelial fraction 12 v2 (version 2) | ecosystem: Host-associated > Birds > Digestive system > Esophagus > Crop | place... | reverse complement strand
GTCCATGGCAAATGGGGGGACTGTGTTTCCACCCCTGGGGCAGTCGATTCCAGGTGTACTGGACGCCCCTCCAGGTGAAAGCAAACTGTGGCCTGCACTCTGCTGCCAAAGGGATTGAGAAGAACGCATCAGCAATATCAATGGTGGCATACCACTTAGCTGCCTTAGACTCCAGTTCATGAAGTTCTAGCATGGCCAGCACGGCAATGCTCCGTGGTGTGGTGACGTTATTCAGGCTACAATAGTCTACTGTCAGTCTCCACTCTCCATTGGACTTTCGCACTGGTCACATGGGACCGTTAAAGGGTGAGCGAGCCCTGCTGATCACTCCTTGGCTCTCCAGTTGACGAGTCAGCTTATGAGTAGGGATCAGGAAGTCCTGGTTGGTGCGATACTGCTGCCCGTGCACTGCTGTGGTAGCGACTGGCACCTGTTGTTCTTTGATCCTCAGCAACCTCACAACAGAAGGGTCCTCCATGAGACCAGGCAAGGTGGACAGCTGTTCAATTTCCTCTGTCTGCACAGCAGCTATACCAAATGCCCACCGGTACCCTTCTGGGTCCTTGAAATACCCTCTCCTGAGATAGTCTATGCCAAGGATGCACGGAGCCTCAGGGCCAGTCACAATGGTCATTCCCACTTAGTCTTATTTTAGCCTCGAACACAGTTAGCTGTTGGGATCTCCTTGTCACTCCAGAAATAGAAATGGGTTCTGCCCCTTTATAGCTTGATGACATTAGGGTACACTGTGTATCAGTGTCTACCAGAGCTTTATACTCCTGGGGGTCTGATGTGCCAGGCCATCAAATCCACACAGTCCAGTAAACCTGGTTGCCCTTTTCCTTCACCTGGCTGGAGACAGGGCTCCTCCAGTTCTGGCCATAGTAGCCATTATCAAGGAACGGGTTCGTGTTGCATGCATGGGTTACCCCATCCTTGGTACTCAAAGACAAAACAAAAACACTATTTGCAAGAAATACCAACAGAAGTATTTTAACTACCCAAGGATGTTCAAGGTACTAAAACAGTTATTCTAATGGGGGACAAAATATCATGGAAGAGGGTAGTGAAGGTGCCATTCTGCACTTCCTCCATAAAAAACCGCTCAGAAGAAAAAGTATAACTGCTAATTATCTCCACCAGGTGGTACCTGAGTATCGGTAACAGATTCAGTGCAAAGCACAAATACCAGATTATGGCCAAGGTCAGTGCTCTGGTAACAAATCCTGCAGACACCACATTACTAGTCATTGCAGAGCACAGGAACTTGCAAAAGCCAAAACCAATCTTTGACACGCACAGCAAAAATGAGAGCACAATGAATCAATATTGTGACCTGAAACTGTTATCAGATATAAATCCTTTAATATGCTCTGGTCAGATCTGCCATTACTTCAACCCTCAAAGCCCCATGTTGGGTGCCAAACAGGACTAGTTTAACCTGGAAGCTGGCAACTATGCCCTATACAGCCACTCACTCGCCCCCTCGCCTTCCCCCACAGTGGGATGGGGAGGAGAAATGGACAAAAGGGGAAACTTCTGGGTTGAGATAAAGACAGTTTAATAAGACAACGAAGTAAATACTAATACTACTACTATTAATGAATATGGCAAGCAAACTATATACAATATAATTCTTCCCACCACCTGACAACTGATTCACAGCCAGTTCCTGAGCAGCAATTGTGGAAACCCAGAAACTGTGAATTTCCCTAACTTCCCAAAGAAGTTCGAACTCATGGACAAGAGAGGATCTGAACTCACGGAAACGAGAAAGGAAGATCCCTGCCCCCCAGCCAGCCACCTTTCATAAACTCAGCATGATGTCTATGGTATGCAATATTTCCATTGGCCAGCTTGGCTATCTGTCTGGCTGTGCTCCCTCCCAGCTCCTGCGTGCCTACTCATTAGCTGAATGTGAGAAACTGGACAAAGTCCTTAGTTTCACAGCAACAACTATCAGTGTTATCAACATTCTTCTCGCACGAAGTCCAAGACGCAGCAGCTACTGAGAAAAAAATTAACTCCATCCCAGCTGAAACTAGTATATACTAATAACTCTTTGTTCATATTAATTACGTGTATTAAAGTAGTGCCCAAAGAACAACTCTGTTCAGTGTCCAGTGCAAGGGGAACTTTGCTCACAGAAAGGGATCTTTGGTACAAGGAGTAAATTGAGCAACTACTAGCACTTAAAATGTCGTCTTTACACCTGGCTTAGGAAAAATACACCAGATGACAAATACAGAACAGCACACAGCTCAGAGTATGCTGTTTTATACACAATAAAAGCAAAGTCAGATGTAGGCTTTACCTTTGGAGATGAAAGCAGTTACACACTACACTACTAGCATAACTCTTGGCTCCAAAAAAATCATAAGCAGTCTCCTTAAAGTTGTTCCTAGTGTTCAGATGGGAGTCACATGCTTATAAGAACCTGATGAGAAGTACTAGTGTAATTGATTTTAAGAATAACCTCACATTAAATTAAAAATCAGTATCAGCAGTATCATGTTTTCATTTCCCCTTTTTACTGGCTTCAAAAGAGATATATGTACGTACTTTCTCACATAAAACATGTTAGTTTCTATGTCTAAATATTTCAGCCCTAATAAATTATTCACTTAGTCAGCAATTCCCAAACTATGTTCCTTAGATTAAGTCCCCCAGCTTGCAGCTAGTCAGAGTAAATAGCAAAGCATATGCCTGGCAACCTGAGGCAACAAGAAAGTCATGAAGCTGAAAAGGATCTGTTGCTCCAAAACTTCTGGAAAGTCTTGCTTTATAACACAGATTTCACAGTTACTAACACCTGTTGAATTCATCTAATTGCAGTGAAAAATTAACTTCTTCAGAATAAAAGTACTCCCTTCCCTTTTAAAAATTATTTTTCTTGCATTTTGGCATGCAACTAAGGCCTTCCATATGGGACACATGCTTAGTAATCTTACAAATCTGAATACAAGACAGCTGCAAGAAAAGTGTAAAATGTCTCTGTATCTTTCAACACTATTTAACATAAATGTAATAACGATAACCAAACATTAATTTCAATTGCCCATTATTTTAGCATAATATCTTGTTTATGAAATTCAAACCCCGTCTTTACTAGGTACCAATTCTCAGCTGTCTCTCAGTAATTTGTCAATAGGACGAACCACATGAACCTCTGTCTCTAAGATGCCTCCTCTTTACAGAAAGATCTCACTCTCTGAAAACTGTAAAAGAAACTAATATTTCTGGGTTTTTTGTTGTTGTTGTTGTTTTTTTTTTTAAATACATTCAATGCACCTAAACCCACACACCAACTCATAAGAAAAACATTTGGATAGATGGTATGTGCTCTATTCATTCTTACATTACTAAATTTACTGAGCCTTAGGACATTTCTGATGTTTAAGAGGAGTTTCTTTTACCTATTTTGAAACAAACACCTATTAAAGCCTTAGGGAGTTTCATAGCTGCTTTCTAAAATGTGGTCTTGGTGAACTCTTCCATTCTTATCCTCCTGATTGTTATCACTGCTGTTATGCTGATTGTCAGAACTAAGATCAGCCAAACTTGACAAAATTATTCACTGACGATGATGGATTTCAACTGGGGGAGCATTGTAAAAATAAAAAAAAACACATATGCTTTAATGAAAAAGTAAGTCCCATTAAATAGGTCCCATTGTGTGAATTAAGAACCACATTAATGTAGAACTTGACAGGTAAGTATTAAGAAGCAACTATCAACAAACTCATCCGACACTAAAAGATTGAAAAGCAATCATCAACAACCTCATCTGAGGATAACAAAAAGATTGTCCAGGTGACGTGGACAGATCTCTTCCTGGAAAGTAACAAACACGGAATGTCATATTCATGGGGAAAGGGACAACCATGTATTTAAGAAAAAAAGTCCATCTACAAAAGCTGTGATCGAGGTACTCCAAATAAGTTGTTCCACATGAGCTCCTACTCTCATGCTGTGGCGAAAAGTAACAAAGCCATTACTGCATAAATCAAGGAATGAATTAGGAAAGGAGCACTATCTCCACAGAAGCACCGCACTATTCTGATAGCTATACTTTAAATATTCTGTGGCACAGTCTCAGGGGGAAACAGAACATACTTCAGGAGCAAAAGCATAAGCACCACCATGAAAAAAAAAAAAATCTTATGGCACCTGTCTTGCAACTCCATTACTGAATACATCTCCAAAAAGGAGGTTCCAAAAGCTTGCTAAGGTCTGTACTTTTGCAAAAGTACATCAGAACAATTTTTCCCTCCAAAAAGACTGTGAACATTATTTTCAGGCTTGAAAAAGTATCTGAGTAAGTGAGATACAACGAACTCCTGGAACTTGAAACAGACTAAGCAGCCTTCCACCACAAATACAAGTGACTTGTTTGACTCCAGTCCTTCATTCTACTAATAAAGTGTGATCCTAGTGTCATATCAAAAGTCATAGTCTCAACAAAAACTTTTGATATAAAATCAAAATACCTTATAGCAAATTACTTTTAAAATCACTACTACTTATATGTGAAATATAATAAAGTGACAGAATACTTCTAAATGTATACTTTGTGCTATGAGAAAGGCATGCAGAGAGGAGGGAGTCAATAATCCAGAAGAAATGCTCTGAATCTCAACCCATTCTTGATCAAGGTTTTGAAAACTTCATTCACATCCAAATTGCCCATATGACTGTTTAAAGATATAATACAACTGACTTGTCACTTTAACAGCTGAAACTGAAGGGTGATTCATAATCGCAAGGAAAGCTTGGGATGTCAAAATTTAGCTACTCCTGGTCAAACCCAGAATATCTAATCTGTGTTGGAAGGAAAGGGGAAGACAGGTCAGAAATACAAGAGTCAACACATCACAACATACTAATGCATCATAACAAACATTTATCACAAATATGTCTGAAAGGAAATTGATGTCTTCTGCACCAGTGAAGTGCACCAGCTCAGAAGTTCATCATTCTAGGAAAAAAAAAATGCAGTAACTACCGCAATGGATAAAGAAAAAAATCCAATAAGCCTACCTAGTAATTTCTCTCCCATCCAAAAGTGACAGAACCAGGCAACTCACCGAAGCATTTTGAGCTCCTGGGCAGCCTTCAGAATTATCTCATGCTGCCTTTGACTAAGGACCATCACTCCTCCCAAGGACTGGTCAGAGTCCAGGTTTGAATCTGCTCCCAGCATATCAGAGGAATGTGAAGGTGGAGGAAGGGATGAATCTGGATGATCATCCAAAGACCGCAGTCTGTCTCCATCATCTGGATACCATCTATCTGACAACCGTTCCCTCTCCCAATCAGTCCTTTCAGGAAGGTAGTCTTGCTTCTCACGCCATGTGTCATATCTCTCTGGATACTCTCGAATCCTCAGCTCCCCTCTGTCTCGGAGGTCTCTGTCATAATGATCTCTGCTCCTATCCTCCCTCCACCTGTCTTCACGGTATCTGTCCAGAGGTGGAAGAGGTGGTAATGGTGGTAGAGGGGGAATGTCCAGGTCACGATTCCCCATTTCTCTATCATCCATAGGTCTCATGTCCCAGTCTCTATCCCATTCTCTGTCTAAATCTTGATCATAAATATCCGAGGATCTTCCAGTCCTATCTAGATCTCTCTCTAGTTCCCTCTCTCTTGGCCTTTTCCAGTCATCCCACCATGAATCTCGCCTGTCATGATCAGATGACAAAGGAGGTAGTGGTGGTAGGGGAGACAATGGAGGCAATGAATGGTGGGATTGCAACCTGTCATCTCTGTCATACGCATCTACAGAATCATCCTGATAATCAGAGTTGTGATCTCTCCAGTATCGTTCTCTTTCCCAGTCATCCAATCGCTCATGCTCCAAAGAAGGGTCATCTTGACTATCTAAAGGAAATTCCTCCTGCATTCTATCATCTTCACGACCCCAAGAACCCCCGAGTGTCTCATCTCGATGGTATGGAGGCAATTTGTCAGAGTCATCTCCTAGGTGAATGGATTTATCCACATTGCCTGTTTCAGATCTTCCTGCTTCCCTCTCGCGGCTACCTGCCCTCCTGATAGGACCCCTCTCGCGGCTACCTGCCTGCCTGACTGGGCCCCTCTCACAGCTACCTGCCCGCCTCATGGGGACCCTCTCTCGGCTACCTGCCTGCCTCATGGGGACCCTCTCCCGGCTATCCGCCCGCCGCATGGGCTCCCTCTCCCGGCTACCTGCCTGCCTGACTGGGCCTCTCTCCCGGCTACCTGCCCGTCCCCTGTCCCGGCTGCCTGTCCGCCCAGCTAGCTCTCTGTCTCGGCTAGAGAATATCCTCTCATGGCTATCTGACCGTCCGCCCAGTCCCCTCTCTCGGCTGCCAGACGGTCCATCTGGTATCCTCTCCCTGCTGCCTGACCGCCTATCTGGCATCCTCTCCCTGCTACCTGCTCTCCTGAACATCCCCCTGCCACGGATGGATGCCTGCCTAGCCTGCCCTCTGCCTCTGTATACATATCCTCGGCCACGGCCTTCATCCATTCTGCCCATGCCACGGCCACGGCCGTCGTCCATCCTGCCCATTCCCCGGCCATGGCCATCGTCCATCCTGCCCATTCCCCAACCACCATCCATCCTTCCCATTCCCCGGCCACCATCCATCCTTCCCATCCCCCTGCCACGGCCCATTCCCCAGCCACGGCCACCCCCCTGCCCTCTGCCGCGGCCATCATCCAGTCTGCCCTGGCCCCTTCCTCTGCTTACTGGTCCCTTGCCTCTATCTTCATGCATAAATTGCCCTTTCCCTCTGCTTTCTGGTCCAGGTAGGCCCTGGGTGCTATCTGAAGCGATCAACTGGCTATCTGGGGAATCCAACTCCTCATTGCCTGTTACAGGGGTTACTGCACCGCCTGTCCTTGCAATACCTGACTGCAAAGCTACAGGGCTGCTAGAAAGGGATGTTGATTTCTGGTTCTGAACAGGCGGAGTAGGTGCTTTGGACTCTTCTACTTGCTGGTTAGGATCATGTGAACTCCATGTCCACTTTTTAGGAGGGTCTGAAATAGTTTCTTTGACTTCAGGTTTGGATGGTTCCTGCTGAGTGTCTGTCAGGTCCTCATCTGGCTCAATGGGATCTGCACTCTGTGCATCAGGAGTAGGCTGTGTTCTGCTTACAGTCTGCTGATTGCCAGCTATATCTGTGAAAGCTTCTTTGTTTTCTGACTGTGAGTCTATCTGTGAATGCTGCTGCTGCTGCCCCAGATGAGGCCTGGGCCCCCTCCACCGTGGACCACTAGGTCGGGAACCATGTCCATGTGATGCACTTGTCGAAGTATAAAATTGTGCTGCTGGTCCTCGTGGGATAGTACCCCATCTACTTGAAGACTGACCATCTGTGTTCTGTCGGTCAAAACGTGACCTGTATCCTTCTGAGCGCTGGAAGTCAAACCGAGGTCCTCTCTGTCTTGAGCCTTCAAATTTGTCATATCCTCTTCCTCGAGGTCCATCAAATCTATAGATGACATAATGATAATTTTATTCAAATGAACACGTCAAATTAAAATCCTCTAAAAGACAATTTCATTCACCACAATAGTCACTTCTAACTGATGAACCCTAGTGTGCCTTAGGATCAATCCCCACTGAACCAGTGCAGAAGCAGAGACATGTTCTTCAATTCAATATTGTCCACTGAAGACCAGTTTAAGCCATCTGCAGATTATGTAACCCTAAAAGGAAATTTAAAATATCTTCAAATTTTAAATGCCTTAAATATCTCAGGACTGAAACCTGACTGACAAAGTAAGCTGGCAAATGCATTTGGAAAAAAACTTTCAACTTTTGTTTAACAGAAGTTTTGTTGCAGCCAACAACTGTTGTTGAACTTCAGTTTTGATAGTATGCAACAAGTCTACTTAACTATGGTGATGAATGCCATCTAGAAAAATCCTGAAATACAGATCTTTTCAGAAAGTGCAACAAACTGTGATATCACCCAGTTCTATGGAAGATAATATGTCTAAAAGAAATACATTTTTATTGCATCATTTTTTAAATTCATTTTGAGAGCACCTACAACTGCTATTGCTTCACTATGAGGAGACAGGTAAGGCAAACTATTGAAGAATAATTAATGCAATCATATTTAACAATGCTGATCTAGTAAAAACTCCAATCCTTAAGCATATGCTCAAATATTGATTTACATAACATACTAGAACAAATCAAATTCTTTTTACACAAAATAGAGAACTCATGTCTGAAGTCAAGTTGCTTGGATGTTTGGGATTCACATTTGTGTCTCACTGGATGGAGTCAGGAAGGCCAAAACATGGCTAGAGCTGAACTTCGCAAGTGACACAAAGAACATTAAGAAGGGCTTGGGCTTCTACAGGTACACCAGCCAGAAAAGGAAGGTCAAAGAAAGCGTACCCCTCCGATGAACACAACTGGCAAATTGTTAACAATAGATTGTTAACAAGGCTGAGGTACTCAACATTTTTGCCTCAGTCTTCACCAGCAACCTCTCTGCCCATACCTCTCAAGTGCACAGACCACAAAACAGGGACTGGGGAAGCAAAGTCCCTCCCATTATAGGAGAAGATCAGAATTCATGACCACCTGAGGAACCTGAACATCCATAAGACTATGGGACCTGACGAGATGTATCCCAGAGTCCTGAGGGAACTGGCTGGTGTAGCTGCCAAGCCACTCTCCATGATATTTTAAAAGTCATGGCAGTCAGGTTAAGTTCTTGGTGACTGGAAAGAAGGGAAACCTTACACCCATTTTTAAAAAGGGTAGAAAGGAGGACCCTGGGAACTACTGACTTGTCAGCCTGACCTGTGCCTGGGAAGATCATGGAACAGATCCTCCTAGAAGCTGTGCTAAATCACATGGAGGACAGGGAGGTGATTTGAGACAGTCAGCATGGCTTCACCAAGGGGAAGTCTTGCCTGACCAATCTAGTGGCATTGTACGATGGAGTGACTAGATCAGTGGACAAGCGAAGAGTTACAGATGTCACCTATCTGGACTTCTGTAAGCCCTTTCACATGACCCCCCACAACATCCTTCTCTCCAATTTAAAGAGCTATGGATTTGATGGATGACTGTTCAGGGTATGAGGAATTGGTTGGATGGTCACATCTAGAGGGTAGTGGTCAATGGCTCAATGTCCAGATGGAAATCGGTGACAAGTGGTGTCCCTGAGGGGTCCATACTGGGACCAGAACTGTTTAATACCTTCATCAGTGACACCGACAGTGGGATCGAGTCCACCCCCGGGAATTTTGCAGACAACACCAAGTCGAGCGGTGCAGTTGACGTGCCAGAAGGACAGGATACCATCCAGAGGGAACCAGAAGAGCTCAAGAAGTGGGCCTGTGTGAATCTCATGAGGTTCAACAAGGCCAAGTGCAAGGTCCCGCACCCAGGCTGGAACACCTCCTGGTATGAATACAGGCTGGGGAATGAAGCGATTGAGAGCAGCCCTGCAGAGAAGGACTTAGGGGTTCTGGTGGATGAAAAGCTGGATATGATCCGGCAATGTGCGGTCACAGCTCAGAAAGCCAGCCGTATCCTGGGGTGCATCAAAAGCAGCATGGCCAGCAGGGCAACGGAGGTGATTCTGCCCCTCTACTCCACTCTGGTGAGACCCCATCTGGAGGCCTGCATCCAGCTCTGGAGCCCCCAGCACAGGAAAGACATGGACCTGATGGAGCAGGTCCAGAGGAGGGCCACAAAAATGATCCAAGGGATGGAACACCTACCCTGTGAGGACAGGCTGAGAGAGTTGGGGTTGTTCAGCCTGGAGAAGAGAAGGCTCCAGGGAGACCTGACTGTGGGCTTCCAGTACTTAAAGAGGACTCAGAAGAAAGACGGGGACAAACTTTTTAGTAAGGCCTGTAGCAACAGGACAAGAGGTAATGGTTTTAAACTAAAAAAGGGTAGGTTTAGACTAGATACAAAGAAGATATTTTTTACAATGAGGGTAGTGAAAACACTGGAACAGGTTGCCCGGAGGAGTGGTAGATGCCCCATCCCTGGAAACATTCAAGGTGAGGTTGGACGGGACTCCAAGCAACCTGATCTAGTTGAAGGCGTCCCTATTCATTGCAGGGGTGTTGTACTAGATGACTTTTAAAGGTCCCTTCCAACTCCAACTATTCTATGATTCTACGGATATTAATTCATTACCTCCTAGTTATCAACAGCGGTTGATTTGTTGCAGAATTTACTGTTTCAGTGAGCAATTTACCCAACAAGATCATTTATACAACCTGAAAGAATTTTAATAATCCTGGTAAGTTCACACAGTAAACTGCCTTTTTTTGGGGTAGGGCAGGTCAAGATGAACAGGAAGAGAAAAAAGAAGACATTACAAAGTGCAGTGGCAAGATAACTTAGATTTGAAGGACCAACTCTTACATGGAAGGTATAGCTTGAAGGTTGGATACTGTAGGACACACTTCATCCCCAAAATTCTGAAAATTAGTTTAAGTCCATTCTTTAGAGTTTCTTGAGAAAAGTTAACTACTGAAAAGATGTGAAGGGTGTGTGCATCTTTTTACATGCCTAGTCATTATCTAGGACATTTTAGCTGGGATAGCAGTAGGTAACACAAAAGATTTTTAATTTATTCCAAGTTCATTTAAAAAATTTATTAGGACTGTCTTTCCTAATAACTATATTGAGAAGGAACAGTAAACAGAATTTTGTGAAAGCTTTGACAACACCCTAGAATGGTCATGCAATCACAATATAGGAATGCACAAAGGTTACAATGTTAATTATATGCTGTAAGTATGCTCAGAACCAGACCTCCTGTATCTGTATTCTGGAAATTTCTGTTTATCCATAGCCTATCATCGCACATCACCAAGCTCTAAACCAACACACATAAAAGATATGCACTAGCAAATCATGAAAACCATCTGTTCAGAACTGTACATTCAACAAATCCCTAGGACCAGAAAGAACACCTTTTAAAAACCATCAGGAGGTAGAAAAAAATTCAAAGTTATAAAAAATTCATTTACATTGCTAGGATGAATTATTATTCATGAATTATCACTTTGGAAGCAAAGAGAAGGGAAATAAACATGAAGACATGATTGTAAAGTCTAGCAGGGTACACAAGGATAGAAATAATTGAACAGAACAACACTGTTCTTTGTCTCAGTAAGCATCACATCAACCTGTCTTGAACTAATGACCAGAAAGAACATATGTTGTTTTTGCAATCTGATATCACGTCAAGTATGAAAGAAAAGCATTCCAAAAACAAGATCTTGGATTAAACCATATAACAGGTATAAAACCACATAAAAGACACAGAACACTGCCTTTTAGAGTAGCTTTACACCATCCACCTGATAAAATGAAGATTAAATTTGAACAAAACTGTATCTTGGTAAAAGATAAAGACACCAACCTTTTAAACCAACATCATCATGATGTAATGCAAAAGAAGAAGTGGCAAAGAATCCTAATGCTAGGATCCTAAGGCTCAAATCTTCATTTCTTTCCTTCTCTCTCTTGTTTATAATTGTTTGAATGCTAAGTAATGCTACCTGTGTAGAAAACCATTGATCTGTACTTAAAACAAGCACTACTTCTCTTACAAACAGTCATTTTGAAAAGTACACTGAATAGGACAACCATAATGCTGCAGAAGCTGTCTCACACTGGAAGTTAAAAGTACTGGTGAACAGCTTTGGATTTTCATTTCTTTCTGCAATAAATATTGGATTACAGAGAGTACTTTTTATTGTTTCTAAAAAAATAAATAGCATCTAAGTTGCCCATAATTAGCTACATTAGTATATTCAACTGAATATTTATCCGAATACTTTCCTGAACCCCTTTCAGAATGCCTACATTAAAGTGCTACCATATATAGAAACACCTTAAAAACAATCCTTCAACATTTTTGCTTTAGATTTTCCTAAACTGTGTTCCAAGTACCACAGACAAAATGCTGGGAAGTTAGATCCTTTTTCATATAGGACAACTTAAGTGTGAGTTATCATCTTGAAACTAAGAACAGCAAAGACATATCAAATATTTACAAACAGCTTTCTTATTTTCACAAAAGAGATATGTCGTCTCTGGGAATGAAAAGGGTGCAGTGTGCCCAAGCATTTTACTAGAAAAAAAGCATTCTACTCTAGGTAACGTTCAGGTGAAAGGCATCTACCTATTCTTGCTTTAATAAGATAATTAGAGAGCATGGTGTACATACTTTAAAAACAAAACCTTCACCAAAGAAGCACACTTCACACGACCTCAGGAAGATTTGAGCATAAGATGTAGGTTTCATATTTTAATATATCACGGAAAGTCTTGTAGCCTGGAACATGTATGAGGTCAATTGTATGAGGTTCCATAACGCCAAGTACCGGGTCCTGCACTTGAGTCACAACAACCCCACGCAACGCTACAGGCTTGGGGAGGAGTGGCTGGAAAGCTGCCCAGCAGAAAAGGACCTGGGGGTACTGGTCGACAGCCGACTGAACACGAGCCAGCAGTGTGCCCAGGTGGCCAAGGCAGCCAACGGCATCCTGGCTTGTGTCAGGAATAGTGTGGCCAGCAGGAGTAGGGAAGTGATCACCCCCTGTACTCGGCACTGGTGAGGCTGCACCTGGAGTACTGTGTTCAGTTTTGGGCCCCTCACTACAAGAAGGACATTGAGTTGCAGGAGCGTGTCCATAGAAGGGCAACGAGGCTGGTGAGGGGTCTAGAGAACAAGTCACATGAGGAGAGGCTGAGGGAACTGGGCTTATTTAGTCTGGAGAAGAGAAGGCTGAGTGAAGACCTTCTTGCTCTCTGCAACTACTTGAAAGGAGGTTGTAGTGAGGCAGGTGTTGGTCTCTTCTCCCAAGCAACTAGCAATAGGATGAGAGGAAATGGCCTCAAGTTGTGCCAGGGGAGGTTCAAGACTGGATATCAGGAAAAATTTCTTTACTGCAAAGAGTGGTCAAGCAGTGGAACAGGCTGCCCAGGGAAGAGGTGGATTCACCATCCCTGGAGGTGTTCAAAAAACATGTAAATATGGCATTTCAGGACATGGTTTAGCAGGCATGGTGGTGTTGGTTTGACAGTTGGACTAGAGGATCTTAGAGGTCTTTTCCAACCTGAATGATTCTACAATCCTATGATTCTATGTATAAATCAACAAAAACATCCTTACCTAGGGCCTCTGGGGCCTTCAAAACGTGCTGATCTGGGAGGATCTGGAAGCAATCCACCTGACCTCACTGGTTTATCCTGTGTGATAGGTGCATGTGTTGAAGACATTGCAGAAGTGGTTTTCAGTTCCCCACATCCTTGCTCAGATGAAACAGAGACAGTTTGTTTACCAAGATGAACTTGAGACTTTCCGTGGTCTGGAGAGCCGAAGGATGAACTTACTTGAGAATGGTAAGGTGAATAGACAGTCGAACTAGCTATTTTTGATGCATAGGTACCAGGGGTGGGAAGCAGGGCTGGCCTTGGCGTCTCAGTAGATTGACTGCTTTGAGAACTGGATCCTGAAGGGACAGAGGAATTAGATAACTGAGAAACAGAAGAGAGAGGTGGAGGGACCAGTGGAGGTGTAGTTGAAGGTAAAGTTGGAGGCATAACAGGAATGCCACTTTGAGTGGTTTGAGAATATGGAACAAATGGAGGTGGCAGTGAAACATTTGCAGGATACTGGTTCTTCAGATTTTGGAGTGAGCTCACTTTCTCCTGCAGATGAGACTGAGTGACCTTCATCTGTTCATCCCACGCTTTCCACTGTTTCTCATACTCTTGAAGCTGGTCTTTGTGAGGGTAGGTTTGAAGCTGATGCTGCCACTGTTGGTTCATTGATCGCTCCCAATCTTTGTGAAGCTGCTGGAACTGTTTCTGCTGTGCCTCATAATGTCGCAGCTGCATGTCCACCGACATTGTCTGCAATGAGAACACAAGAATAGCTTCCAAATACCATCTTAATTATTTCCAGTGCCACATACTTCAGTATCACTTGTAATATCACAATATCTGACTTGGGCAGAAGCTTGAGGAAGAACTACACTGAAACACCAACAGTGATGTCTAATGTCATTGTGACAATTTACATGTTTTATGACTAGAGGACATTAATGTATAATAGGCTTTTTTGAGGGGCTTTTTTTTTTTTTTTTAAACAGGACAGATGAAGAAAGCTACAGGGCTCCAAGCTGTACTATTACTGGATGCTAACAATGGCTAAAGCCCAAATCAATCTTCACTTTTTTTAATATATAGAGTACATGGCTATTTCTGAAGGTTTCGGTTTCTGCTATTAACTCGCACAGAGTTGCTTGAGCTGTCAAGCAATTATTTTTCTCTAAGCCTTTGCCAGATCTTCTTATTTGCACAATGAAGCTTCTTCCAAGGAGATATTGTCTTTCAGTACGTGTAGATATAGGTACTAATATCCATGGCTTTATCTTGTCCGAGATTTTTAGGGTTCAGGCTTAAGAGATTTTTTTTTCAAACCAGTACACAGCCCAAGCTACAAAGAACCGTTTAACGTACAAACTCCACCAACTCAGAAAAAGCTGACTCAACTCTCTAACACAGCAATCAACTTCTACTTAAAAGCTTAAAGGTTGAAACACTGATATAATTATCCAAATTTGTTATTAAAACTTTTAATTTTATTTCACTGGTTATTTTTGTCAAAAATAATGTGACAGTGAATTTCTTAATTATTTTAACTGCATATTTTTGGCATGTATGTTTACTTCATCATTGTTTATATTTATTTTTGTACTACACAATGTTGTAAAAATGAGCAGCTACCAAATTACTCCATGCAATCGTCTGTTTACCTGACCTTTCTTCTGAACTGTTTCTCCAGCAGTAAAACAGTTAAAGCTTAGAAAAAACAGTTAAACAGTTAAAGCTTAGAAAATTCAATACTGCATTCAGCTTTGCTCCTGTATCAGCCAGGTATGTCTGAAAAATCTTATGACGAGTGTAAAGTCTTGTATTTCTCATCCTGCTGAAGCTTCATCACCATCTGTCAATTCTTTTTTCATTCTGAAGTCAAGCGACAGTAGGAAAAGGGGATATAGACTTCTACCCAAGCAGAAAAAGTAGCTAGACAAATGAGCCAACCATGACAAATTATTCAACTACTTGTTTTTCAGCAGACCATGAGTGCTAGGTCACCCAGGAAGTATATCAAACACCATCTCCTTAGAGTTTCACCTGTAAGTGTGGAGGCTGTTGCATGATCTGTTGATACTGCTGTACTATCTGCTGCAGCTGGGCATGCTTTTGCATTATTCTCTGATATTGAAATCCAACCCGGTGATGGGGATGCTGCTGCCACTGAGCTGCCGCCGCTTGCAATTGCTGCAATCTCAAATCCTCCTCGGGGTCATCGGGAGGTTCAATATTGAGCTAGAGAAAAAGGCAAATACTATCAATAACAGAAAGCTCCTTCTGTTCGAAGAAAAACACACTTGGTCACATCTGGACTATTTCAGTCTGTATCACAGCTTCTGGAAGGCTGATTTTTATTTCATTTATTCTTAACGTGAGTAGTCTGATCTAAAGGTTAGGCTGATAGCAATTAGGGTATTCATATCCACAGAAACTACCTACAGGAGAGAGATTAATGCAGATCTGCTATCTGTTGCTCACAGCAAACATAATGAGACAACAGTGCTTTTTCACAATGAGGTAAAGTAACTCCAAGTGCATTATTTTTGCCACTTGGTAGGAACCCACACAATGTAAGTTAAAGTGGAGCACACACTGCAGAGTAATCTACTACCCTACAGTTATCTGTCCAAACATCAATCATGACCTCCGTCCATTATCTAGTAACTGTTACTAAGCGTGCTGACAAAAATATTCTGTGCAAAGTTCTTGGCTTTCAGACAAACTATAACACGCAGAGATAAGGGGAGCCAGAACTGACAAACTGCCAGAGAGGAATTAAGAAACAGTGTCTTAAAGACAGCATTCCTCATCTACCAAGTACTTGATTTTGCACTTAGGTATCACAAAGCATTTCTTGTAGTCAAAGATGACAATATTGGGGAAGGTGTGAGTCAGTCAAGGTTGGACTCGCCTGGTGCATGTGTGAGTGACTATGTAAGTCTATATACAAGGAGTGTATTTTTATTCAATTGGTGCAGCCTTAGCAAATTTCTTTTAAGATTGCTTTACCGTATTTAGTTATTGTTACACTGTACACACAAGCATTCAACTGCATTATTTTCCTGTTTCTTTGTCCCATCTAGCACAACAAACGGAGTAGCACCACTTTACAAAGCCTACCTGAGTTTCAGTGGATGTAAGAGAAGACTCGTCTTCTTTGGAAGTTGGAGGCAGGGATTCATTAAGTGGAGGAGGTTCAGACTGCTGAGCTGAAGCACTCATTTTCCCTTCTTCAGACTTTGCTCTCTGCTCAGATGCATCCTTCACTACTGGACCTTTTATTTGCTGCTGTCCCTGAGCATGGGCTTTTGCCCTTTGCTGCAGGCTAAGCAAGTGCTGCTGGTACCAGTATTGCTGCTGTTCCTACAATAGACAGAAATTTTCTAAGACAGTTTTCATGGGAAAAACCATGAAAATTAATTCAGGATAGTCACTAGAATCATACTCTAGAAAAGTTTAAAATCTGTTTTGAGGGAAAACTCACTTCTTCATCAACAGTATTGCAATGGATGTCAGAAGATCAAATCAAAATTCAGAAACCACTGTGAGGCATAGTACCCAGAGCAGAATTTATTTCCTACCTCAAAGAGCTTACAACTAAAGAGAACAATAACAAAAAGCAGAAAGATGGTCAATAAGCCAAATTACTACAGACATGTGGTAAGTACCATTACTTATTATTTTTAGTGCTTTTTATTCCTAACAGCTATAGGTACTTCTTGTGAGACTCAGCTAAAATGTAGGGAAAATGGAGAACAAGTACGAGTAAGGGAGCAGTAAAAAGAAAAAGGAGGAAATGTACAAAAAAGATGAAGAGGACAAACAAGAGAACACAGACATCAAGTACAGTGAAAATGACAGCTGAGAAATTGTGGTGGAGACGTTCAAATAAAGGCTGTGGAAAGTAAAAACAATGATCAGAACCAGCATATAGTGAGGATTATCTATGATCTGAATTCTCATTAATTCTGACTCATTCAGCAGGTGAAGAGGTAAACAGATATGGTTGCACCCCAAAAATTTTCCACTTAAGAAGTGATCAAGCTTTCAGTTTTACGTATTTCAGGCTAGAATCAGAGTACTCCGGGCAGATAACAGTAGCTTCAAAGCACTGTAAGCTGCCACCAACATAAAGAACAAATGACTAAAGATAAGTATATCAACACTTCAGTAGTGGTGCATCTTAAAGAGACCTGAATAGGAACCAACAGTTCGGTATCTCTTCCGACACAAAAAGTATCAGGCATCAAATCAGATTAACAGGACACATTCAAAATAGGTGAGAGGTAGCTCTTCACCTGATGTGGCCTTGTGCTACCAAAGACCCTGCCAGAGACCACTGCAAGGGCTAAGATTTTGTGGATTCAAGACACAGCTCCATAAGCTCATAGAAAAAAAAAACAACAAACAGATTTTAAAAATAAAGACATCAGCTGCAGCTAAGGCAGCTCCTGTATTTTAGAGAAATATTGCTATACACTTGATTTTTAAGTTATTCTTTTTATCATCTGCTTTTACTCACTGTCAAAGACAGAATGATAAAATACTTGACTTTTGGTCTGACCTAGTGCAACCGTTCTTGTGCTTTCATGCCAACTCCACCACCTCTGAGAATCTGTCACTCCTCTACATAACTCTCATAACTGTTCTTCTCTTCCATCCAAGCATGCACAGTTAAGACAAGACACCTGTAAGAATCCCACTCGGATACAGAAAACAATCCAAATGATGCATGTATTTTAAAATGTAAGTGTGACAACAACAAAGTAGTAGGTGCTGTCTGATGAGATTTCTCAAAACTGAACCACTCTGCCTATCTTAAAACAGGTTTAAAAGAAGTGCAAGCTTCATCCAAAAGCCTTCCTCGTGCTCAAATAAATCAGGAATGATGTTTGCTATTTGTAGCATTCTAGCAGACACAATTAAACACGGAGCTGTATTTTTAAAAAAATAGTTCTGTGAAAATAACTTGGGGATGATGTCAATGAAATGACAGGCTATGCTTCTTGAACTTTATGTTGATCCTGCAAGAACTCCTGCCAAGAATTTTTTAACAAGAATATGACTCAGAAGAGCTGTCATGGCTTTGGGTGGAAGATGCACATTCACGCTCCAGCATGGACTCTATCAGAAACCTTCAATAACATGCTGTAATAAATGCAACTTTCAACACCAGGGAAGAGCACACATCGAACAGTTTGGGTTGGAAGGGACCTTTAAAAGTCATCTAGTCCAACAGCCCTGCAATGAGCAGGGACATCATCTTCTAGATCAGGTTGCTTGGAGTCCCGTCCAACCTCACCTTGAATGTTTTCAGGGATGGGGCATCTACCACCTCTCCAGGAAATTTGTGCCAGTGTTTTACCACCCTCACTGTAAAAGATCTCTTCCTCATATTTGGTCTAACCCTACCCTCATTTAGTTTAAAACCATTACCCCTTGTCCTATCACAACAGGCCCTGATAAAAACTTTGTCCCCATCTTCCTTGTAAGCCTCCTTTAAGTACTGGAAGGCAGCTACAAGGTCTCCCCAGAGCCTTCTCTTCTCCAGGCTGAACAACCCCAACTCTCTCAGCCTTTCCTTGTTGGAGAGGTGTTCCAGCCCTCGGATCACTTTTGTGGCCCTCCTCTGGACCTGCTCCAACAGGTCCATGTCTTTCCTGTGCTGGGGGCTCCAGAGCTGGATGCAGGCCTCCAGGTGGGGTCTCACCAGAGTGGAGTAGAGGGGCAGAATCACCTCCGTTGCCCTGCTGGCCATGATGCTTTTGATGCACCCCAAGATACAGCTGGCTTTCTGAGCTGTGACTGCACATTGTCGGATCATGTCCAGCTTTTCATCCTAAGCTATACAAAAGCTGATTCAATTATCCCCCTCAAAAGGCATTATACGGTGATTTACCATGACAGCGCTGGATGCTGTTCTTGGTGAGCACCTGGTTCTATTGCCACAAAATTGTTGTCTCCACGGATCCATTTTATTTCCTCCACATTCTACCAGTTGGACAAAGGGCTAAAACTCATAATATGAACAGGGGTTCATACAAAGAGCTATAATACCCTGTCACCTATTTTTTGCAGTAGCTCAAGTCACTGACACATGTATTGCAGGATCTATCTGAAAAGCGCGAGAAAAGTGGAAAGGTAGATTTCTACAGCTTAGTCTGAGCAAAACAGAAGTGCGAGTGTAGAAAATACCTGATGGCAAAAAGTTCAGTTACTCGAGTGCTTATCTCCTCATGACGACTGTCATTCTTCAAGTCCAGTTACAATCCTTAAGCCCAGTGAACACACCAGCATCAACATATGCCTTTTCCCATCTTCGGCTGACCAAGAGACTACGCCTGTTGCATTGTACAGGGAACACTGAAACCAGCACTATCAGCTCCTGACCACAGGACATATCACCAACAACATCTTAACGCAGAGCCCGCACCACAAAACACTATTTCAAAATGAATTTAGGTGACCCCAGGCCGAAGCATAATGCCTATTTTTGGGGACACTCGGTCTTTTTCTGGTAAAGATAAAAAAGGAATGGTTTAGCACCCTATATAAAACAAAGGGGGACTTTAAAGAGTGCAGGAGTCTGCTGAAAGGTGACATGGTAAAGCTAAGATAGCTTTAACAGATGTAGATAGATGCGTATTTACGGGTACAGATGCACCCATACATATCTGTTTACTACTGTAAATAAATAGCAGTGTTCATTAGCCAAATATCAGACTGAGCATTAATGAAATACCACAGGTATTTTAACAGCACTTGACAAAAGATGCATCCGATGACAGAGAAACACAAGAGTCCAGCAATTTAATCCAATTGTACACTGATGTAAGAAACCAGGCTAAACTCACAATATCATCAAGGCCAAGGGCGGTATCTTATTTTTACACAGGAAAGGGAAATAATAAAACACCAGCTCATGGCAAATTGCATAATATTTTCTATGTTAAGAGAAAACACTGATCTATTTGGCTACAGCCACTGTTGCTGTGGGATGAGAAATGAAAAGAATTGTTTTCAATTACCAGTTTAAACAAAAGCTTAATAGGGTCTTATAAATGACAAATTACAGTATTTCTCTAGTCGGCTTTTAAGATAACTAGCAAGAACGCATCACTACACTTTGTTTTTCCTATTCCTATTGTGTAAGGACTTGTTGCTTCAAACCCAGTCTCATTTTACAGCCTAAGATAGCCAAAATCGTATCAACCTGTTGTAACAAATTTATAACTAGCAAAGTACCATATTCCTTTTGAATTAACACTGAATTGTGCATGAGAATAAACAAACTACTCAAGACAGAAGTTGTTTGTATAAACACTCGTGAAACAGACAACGTAAACTTCAGCACTATTTTGCTTCTTCAATGTGTGCACCACAACAATGCGTTACTTGCGACTCTCCTGGAAAGCTGAGAGTGGTTGAGGAACAATTAAATAACACTAATAAAATATCAGGCTATATAAGGGGGGAGGAATTACAGTTTACTGTTTGATCTCGAGTTCAATAATTTAAGTCCTCAGCCAGCAGCCTCAATACCGAATTAACATCACTTTCTACACCTGATTTTTCAAGGTTTTGGTCCTGTCATAAAAAAATTAATGAGTCCCATTGCTATCACTGTAAGAGATCCACTAGTACTCTCCAAGACCTTTGTAAAATTAAATTCATGAACTGAAAGCATCACTTATCTAGGCAGTGATTAGTTATACGGTGAAAACTTAAAAATGACACATTCCCAAACATATTCAGGTATTGGTATGAAATTTTAATGGATACAATTAAAAAGGTGTTCCAAAGATTAACAAATTTAAAGTGTCAGTGACTTCAATACAATGCAACAGGATTTTTGCAAACTTCACTTCAAATCAGAATCCTAAGATCAATTTGCCAAAAACAGATGTCTTTTAAACTTAAATAAAGTCAATTTAAAGTGTGCACTTCAGCTTTGGTCTTGCAGCTGGATCTCTACAAGCCGACCCTAAAACCAAGCAAAAGCCTCGGTGACTCTGACTGACCTGTATACACAGCTGAGGACCTCAACACCCGTGTCTCTTTGTGCATGCTTTACCTTAAGCAACTGGATTGTCCCTAACTTAACGCATATGAATGGTGGTCACATCAAGTTCACTGGAACTGCTCACGTTTAGGAGGCGAAGCATGCAAATACTTTGCAGGCATTTTGGCCGTAGTGTACACATAAAATACACACAGCATTAACAATAAGAATATTTTTCACCTCAAAAACATTTCAGAACACTTCCCTCCAATGGCCCATATAATTTTATACTGGAAGATCACAGCGTAGCACAAAACATGTAAGTCTAAGTAAAGGGCACCTATGTACTATGACAGGAACACTTTAGCAGTTTTAACTATGCGTGGTAAGATTAAAATAGTCACATTTCCACACCGATCAGACAGAGAACTGAAACACGACCCCATGAGAAAACTAAACGAAGAAATCACTGAAGACAAGAGGCACTCATCCTGCAACGTGCAATAAGCCAACAGACTGTTGCACCTCACAACAGGCCGGATGAAGTCAACAGAGGTTTGGTGCAGGTTGCCCACGTGATGTTCTTTGGAAGACAATTTTCCAGAGTCCAACAAACCCCCCCAAGAAAATTAAACTCAGTCGGGAGTTAGACTTATCCCTAAACAACTCCTGTGTTCTTGAAAAATGACGGTTTGTTACATCCCATCAACCACTACTGTATCAAGAAGCATTTACGGACCCTCGCCAGAGCCATGCCATTCCTGGACTTCCACGGGTTGCGTCCAAACCCTTTAAGTAACACACGAATACGGCGCGGTCATTAACCCGCCGACCTCGGCGACGCCCGGCACCTGCCAGCAGTTCCTTGCCATTGCCGCCCCGGCCGCAGGGGCGACCACGGAGGTGTTGTTGCCTTACCTGGGGAGTCATGGTGGAGGGGTCCGGCTGCTCGGTGGCCCCGGCCTCCTTGGCAGCACCCTGCCCGGCCTCCGGCGGAGCACCAGCGGGCAGGGGCAAGGACGGCTGGGGCTGGGAGAAATGGGGCTGCGACGGCTTGGCCGGGGGAGGGCCGGAGGGGGCCAGGCCGGGCTGAGCCGGCTGGGAAGGGGAGGCCTGGGAGGGGAGCAGGTAGGGCTGGGGGTGAGCCATGTAGCCCTGGGCGGGAGGCGGCAGGTAGGGCTGGGAGGCTGTGGCCGGCGGGGGCTCCAGGTAGGAGGGCGGGGGCTCGGTGAAGGAGGGG